>Ga0181535_10000736_pt1 | contig 46952 bp, 38 predicted proteins | sample PEATcosm2014_Bin_44_FD_119774 | JGI IMG/M metagenome (GOLD analysis project Ga0181535, IMG submission 119774) | Peatland microbial communities from MTU Mesocosm Facility, Houghton, MI, USA - PEATcosm2014_Bin17_30_metaG | ecosystem: Environmental > Terrestrial > Soil > Wetlands > Peat | place... | reverse complement strand
GAAGGACTGGTCCGCATGGCTGTATCCCTTCACGGTGATCAGCTCGCGTACCCGGCGTCGGCCCGTGGAATCGCGCTCGCAGTAGAGAACAAAATCCACTGCCTTTCCGGTTTGTGACCGGATGAATTGCTGGTCAAGATTGGTCCGGGCGCTGAGCGCCATATCCGCCAGCCGGTCCAGTGCATCGAGGGCTGAATCCGCGTGCAATGTTGAAAGCGTTCCACCATGGCCAGTGTTCATGGCTTGCAGCAGGTCATAGCCACATTCGTCACGGATTTCGCCCATGATGATTCGGTCGGGTCGATGACGGAGAGCAGCGGCGACAAGCTGGCTCGGCGTTACGGCAACCTGGCCGGGTATGGCAGCGACCGCCTCCCAGCGAACGGCATTGGGATGGGCAACCTTCAACTCGGCTGGCTGCTCGATCACGATCAGCCGCTCACCGAGCGGAACGTGGTCGAGCAGAGCCTTCATCAGCGTCGTCTTTCCCGAGCCGGTTCCCCCGGCAATGATGCCGTTCTTCCGCCTCTCGATGAGTTGCACAACCGCATCCCGGACATCAACGGGCAAGCTGCCAGCTTCGACCAGTTCATCTGAGGTAAACCAGCGGTTGAATTTGCGCACCGTGAATGTCGGTCCGTTGATCGAGGAAGGCGAGCCGACAACGGCCACGCGTGAGCCATCGGGCAAGCGCGTATTGAGGATCGGATTCTGTGTCGTCAGATCTTGTCCGAGGATGCGCGCGACGCGTTCAATCGCAGCCTGCAAGCGTTCGTTCGTGTATGGCTGCGAGAGCGCAATTTGCTCAACGACGCCATTGCGATCTGCGAAGACTCCATTCGTTCCATTGATCATCAGATCGGAGATCGATGGATCGAGCAGAAGCCCGCGCAGTTCCTCGGGGAAGAACGGCAGAATCAGATCGAAGCTCATCGAGCGACTCCTGCGACTGCGACAGGCTTGACTGGGGAAGAATCAATAGAGACAGAGACGCGGTTTTCGTGGAACTCGGTGATGGTCAAGCCAAGTGGATTGATGAACTCATACTGCGGATAGACGCGGGACTGATCGCTGACCTGCTTGGGGTTCAGGTAATAGGTCACGCTGAGCATCCAATGCTCTGTGCGCGGCTCATGCGAACTCTGTGCGGAGTAGAACCGATTCACGGCCATTAGGGCGGTTCCACGGGCAATGCGTGCCCCCTGAAGCATCTCCTCAGACATCGTGGTAATGGTCACGTTCTGTACCTGCACGTCGCTTGCTTCGATCTGGCCTGCCGTGACCTGAGAGACGAGGTGGTTGGCATTGTCTTCACCCATCAGACGCGATGCCAGCGCCTGCGAAAGGAAGTAGTAATTGAGCGGGTATTTCTTGGCGATCACGTCACGGTTCACCGTGTAGCGATAGTTTGCCCAGTCGGTCAGATAGGTGCGGACTTCGCCCTCACGTGGACTGTAGTTCAAGTCCGAATACTGGATCGCTTGGGCGCGGCCCATCTCGTCGATGCGAATGTAGCGATTGGGAACTGGGCGGCGCGCCAGCATCAGGTTCATGCCGAGCGAAGCGAGCAGCATGACCGTTCCACATCTGAGGATAAGCCGATAGGCTTTCCGCTCGGCGTAGTGGGACGAATAGACCTCGTTGCCGATGTGGTCAGCGAGAAGCAACTGCTCCGGCTTCAGCAACGATTCAGTGGGGACTGTGCGTGTGCTCATGGTGTGGACTCGTCCTTTCTGAAAGGGTGAGAAAGAGATTGACCGTGTAGACCATCGAAACGATGAACAGTATGGCCAGGATCGTGAGCAATATCCGACGCAAAGGACTGGATCTGCCAAGCTGACGAAGAAACAGATAGCTGAAGATATATGTCCACATGCGACACCTCCTATCCAGCCATCATAGCCAGAGATGCGACGGCTCCGCCAACCTTGGAAACGCTGTCTGCCATCCCTGCTGTTCCGCCGAATATTGCCTGCGTCATGCTCGGGATAAAGAGCAGGTTGATGATGAAAGCGATGAAGACCATCGTGCAGGGAATGAGATTGGCGAGCCACATCTCCATCGAGTAGGTTCCGTTGAAGGTTTGCTGAATAAAGGTGTTCAGAAAACCAGCCCATACGAAGATGAATGCGGCAGCCACGGCACGGATCATCGCAAAGCCGAGCAGCACGTCAAGAAAGTGGTAAAACTTCGCTCGAAAGGCTCTGGTCATCAGCAGCGGAATGAAGACCGGACCGAACAGCGCCGTCACTCCATAGAGGATGAACGAAGAGCAGTTGATCAGGAAGAGAATGGCCGAGGCCAAACCCAGCAGCGCTTGCACAAAGAAGTAGCAGAGGATCTGGACCGGTGCGGTCAACGAAGGCATCGACGTATTGTCTCCAGCGGTCTTCAATAGCTGGAGCAGATTGTCGAGTGAACTCTGGTCGAATGCGGCCACCATTACCTGAGCGATATAGCTGAAGAAGTGATTCAGCCCGAAGCTAGCGCCGGGCAGTGGATTCACCCAGTAATTGATGAGCAAGCAGCAGACGATCAGGCGTAAGAGAAAGTGCGTCAGATCGCCTGCGCGGACCGGGTGCATGTGAAAGCGAAGTGTCATGCTGGAGGTATTCCAGTTGATGACCATGCTGATGAGCGTAAACAGGGCGATGCAGCTCAACTCGGTCAGACCAAGCTGCGTCAATGCGCCGCCGTTTTGCGTGGTCAGATTCGTCAGATTGTTGGTGAACTGGTAGAGCCAATCCACACCAGAGTTTGCGCTCGGTAATGCCTGGGCCAGCAGCGTCGGTGAAATCATGGTCGTCACCTCAATGAGAGGGTGTGCGGCGCGGGCTGGAGAAGCCTGCGCCGCGTGGTTCTGGTCATGGAAGGTAGTTCTGCCAGGTATTGCTTTCACTGGCGGCGCTGACGTTGTTTGTGGAGCGTTGCTGCTGTACGAAGGTCGCTGTGTTGATGTCTTCGACAGCGGCATTACGCCGTTCCATGTTGGCGACGGTCATCTGCCCGGCAAGGCAGGCATGAAGAGTCCCCTGTGCCTGCATCTCACTCAGCTTCTGCGACTCGGCAGCGTTCAACAGGTTAAGCTGCTGCACTTCGCTGTTGGAGCCGTCGGAAGAGTCAAGCTGAGACGAAGCGAGCGAATTGTTTGCCGTGGCGTTCTCGGTCCTGTTGGTGTGGTATTGCCCAACGGCGGTCAGGCAATCCGGGGAGATGGAATCCGAGGTTTCGACCATCGCAAGCTGCGAGATGCGTGAGCTGCCCAAAGACTGCCCTTGCAGGTAGCTGCTGGCACCGTTATTCATCGAAACCGTGGCTGTCTTCCACGCTGTGGAGGACGTGGTTGGTGAGTTGCTGTTGAGTGCAATCTTGATGCCCGCCGTCTCGCCAAACATGTTGGCGACATTCGCGCTTTCGAGCGTGTGGAGCGTCGTCTGCCACTGCTGCTTGAGCGAGAAATGGGCAATGTTGTTCTTGAGCATTTTGTACTGCGTCTCCAACGTGGTGAGCTGGGAGACAAGACTCGCATAACTCGTCGGGTCGAACACAATGTCTCCGAGCCCAAAGAGCGCGAAGCTGGGCGTTGCGGTCAATAGCACGGATGCGCCGACGACGAGCCACTTGCGATGCTTTCGGAGTTGAGACGGCATATTGAACCTCCTCATGGTTGTGGAGCGTTTAGAAACATTGCGGACAGGTGGGATCGAGCCTGTCCAGGGTGAAGCAATGGCCGTGCTTAATAAGGACGCACGGGAGTCGCAGCGTCATTTCCGTGGTTTCAACGAACTCTACCAGCGCAGCCGCAGCGACCCTCTGCACGGCAGGTATTCTGAGGAAAAGAAGCGCCAGGATAAAGAGCAGAACGCAGCTAGCAAGTCGCCGTCGATTTGTCTTGTGATCTGTCAAGCTCCCTCCTCGGCAAGTTGGTGCGCGACCTGAGTGATGATGGCAACCCAGTCCTGGCCGATGCGCTCGACAGCTTCGGCCAGTGTGTAGCCGAGCTCTTCCAGCCAGTCAGCACGGTTGAGCACGAGCGCGACGGCGATTTTCTCGCCGGTAGATTGCACTGCCCAGGCACAATGCCCACAGCGCATGGCTTGCCGTGCTTTATTGAGCAGGAAATTGTAGCGATCATTGAAAGCGCTCATGCCTGTGCCTTTCTTCACAAAGTGGGGTCCATACGGTGTTCCGCATAAGACGGGATCAGGATGTCGCGGCCCACGTAAACACGGGCGCGCGAGCCTTCCTTGAGGGTGATGACCGGCAGGCGATTGAGGAAGTGATTCAACACTTGTTCGCCTTCCGCAGCCGATTGCTCGGAGATGCCATTTCGAATCTCAGTGGAAGCGGAAAGAGTGCTGCCGTTATTGCCGATCTGTGTGAGTCCGCCGAGTCCGCCAATGGCTGCCGCCGCGCCAAAGGCCATCAGGTATCCGTGATCAACTTTGGTGGCGAGGCCAGTTGTTCCAATCGGGTCAAGACCGATGTACTTGTCGAAGTCGAGTGAGAATCCGTCCGGGCATACTGCCCGATGGAAGGTGACGAACATCTTGCGTTGCTGTGCGCTGCCCACGCTCTGAACGGCTCCGATCAGGCGCGTCCCCTGCGGCATGAGCAACTGTTGATGGTCGTGGGAGTAGTAGTCGGTGGTCAGCATGACCAGAATCGGCCCGCTGAATCCGCCGTCGATGTGGTTGGTGACGACGCCTTCCAGAACCGTTCCCTCGAAGATTCGATAGAGACGGCCCTGATACTGGTCGAACGAGTATGGACCTATCGGATCGGTCTTGGCACTTGCCGCTGGCGATTGTTCTGAAGTTGATGCCACGCTTGCATTCTTCTTCGAAGAGGGAGCGCCAGGTGGTCCAAGTTCTTCCGAATTCATGGAAGAGGGCGCGTCTGCACGTTCCGCGAGCACGGCTGTAGCCTGTGGGTTCTGTGGTGTAGCAGGCACAATCTCTGCCGGATGTGCAAAATCAATGGCCACTGTCCCACTGTTGATGGCGTCTTGCTTCGCTTTTTCACGCGCCAGTGCCAGTTGCTTTGCCTGGGCGTGTGCTTCCGAAACATTAGAAGTGTGTTGGGGCGCATTGGGGCTCGATCCATAGAGCGTGTCTTTTTGCGCCGCCGTCATCGGTGCGGCGTTTGAGGATTCTGGGCCGGGAACATCTTCGGCAGATTGAAACTGCTGCATGGCTGCGATCAACTGCTGTTGACGCTGCTTTTCTTCAGCGTCGTGCTGCGCCTGCAATTTCTGTTGTTCCTCAAAGCTCGTTACCTGCTGGGCGCTCGATGAAACCGGGCGCATCGGTAACGTGCTCGTCGGAGCCGCTTTCTTGTTGCCGTGCAGCAGGCTGGTCACATTGGCAATGCCAAGTATGGCGAGAATCGCCACCAGTGCAATCACCACCGGCATACCTTTCTTGAGTGGCGGCTTTGCCTCTGGCTGTTCGGGAATGGTTGCGGGAGTGCTGGATGTTTGTTCGATCATGGCTACTTACCTCCCACGCGATGAAATTCAACCTTCTGCTTGCCGATGGCGAGATACCCGTTATCGAGAAGCTTCGGCACGGTATAGAGCCCGCCGTTGAAATCGAAGTTGATGAGCGATGGCTTTTTGTCCTTCACCTCATAGAGCGCGGGCGTCTCCTGGAACTGACCGCGCAGATAGGTGAACTTGTCGTCGTGCCAGATTTGCTGGAGGCCAAGCTCTTTGGCCTTCTTCTCGTCCCACGTGTAGTCAAAGTGAAGCGATCCGGGATACTCCGAACGGAACTGCTCTGCCTTCGCTTGCTCGGCCTTGAGTTCTGCGGTCTGAGCGGCCTTCGCGGCAACAGCTTCCTGTTTCGCCTTATCCAGTTCGGCAACCGGCACAAACACCGGAAGCTGCGCCAGCCGGTCCTTGGCGGTCTGGTCACCGGGAGCGATGAAGACTTTGGAATCAAAGTGGGGATCGGAATCATCGGAGACCTCGCGCAGTGCAAGGGTGTATTCGTTGCCGTGGTCGGAAACGATATGAATGTCCGTGGCTGCATTTGCCGTTTTGGGCTTGACGCTGATGAAGCGCGAAGCCACGTGGCCGCCGTCAAAAATCCAGTTCACCGTGTCGCCGGCGAAGACGTTAGCGACTTTCTCTTCGTTGGGCAACACGATGAGCGTTGATTGCAGAAGGCCAGCGCGAATCTGCGGCGGTGTGTCTGCTTCCGACACCGTGACCGTACACGGCGCGCTCGGTTGAAGAGGATGCGTTTCAGATGCAGCATGAAGTTGGCTCGCTGCCAGCATCATGCAAACGAAAACAGAGACAAAAATGGTGGGGCGCATATTCTCAAGTCCTTTCTGCGGTGTGGTGTTTGGGGTATTCGGACTCGCCCTGGGCGAATCGAGTGATTCCCTCCGTGAGTCCGTACTTGGTGATGAGCTTGGCGCGGCGCAGGCGGTCTTTCGGCTTGGTCGAAAAGACTGCGTAACTGCGGTTATCGAGATTGAGCTTGACTACCTTCGTCAACCCGTCGCGGCGCATGTAGAGACCTTCGCGGTCCTGCAAGCTCTCAAAGAGTGCAAGTTGCTGCTCGTTCATCTTGAAGAGTTCCGCGTACCGCTTTCGATTGAAGGTGGCGTCTTTGAGAAATAGAAATGACGTGCAGGAGTTCACTATGCTGTCGGCGTTCGATCCCAAGTCCTCGGCAGATTGGCCGATCATTGTTACGCCGCCAAGGTTCTTGCGCACAGTCTTGATCGAAGCGAGCGCGCCTTCGAGTAACTGCCGGTTCTTCATCGAAGAAAAGATTTCTTCGATCAGGATGTGCTTGGGAACGCCGAGATTGGCCGGGTTGTAGAGCACGTCGTTGATGCGGCGCAGCAACCACACCATCAGCGGCTCGATCAGGTCGGCGTACTGCTCGTTGTTCACGCCCTGGAAGTCGAAGCATTGCAGGCGCGAGAGCGAGAGGCTGTCTTCGATGTTGTCGAAGATGGCGGCATAGACTCCTTTGCCAACCCACTTCGAGAGATACCGGTCGAGCTTCTTCGGCAGGAAGAGATTAGAGAGGCGGCGGTTTTCCGCGTCCAGAAGATACATATCGCGCACAGCTTTGTGGATCACGTCATCGTCTTCCGGCTCCAACTCCGCGCCGCCGTTGGTCAAAAGCAGCTTCATGAACGAATAGAGGAACGTGATATTGCTCTCGGTCGGCTCCAAAGAGAAGGGATTCACGCGCGGCCCATCTTTGCCGATGCGGTCCACGCGCCCACCGTACAACTCGACGACACTCTCATAGCTGCCGCCGATGTCGAAGATGTAGGTGAACCCTCCGTACTTCTGTTCGTGTGCGATGGCCATGTTGCCGTGAACGCTTTTGCCGGTGCCAGTCGGGCCAAGGATCAGCATCACCCGCACGCCGTCCACGTACACATCCTGAAAGAATGGCGTCCGTGTGCGCGTCTCGAAGATGTTCAAATACTCGTTGTCGAGGTCTTCTGAATACGGATGACCGAGATTGGGCGCGAATACTGAAGACAACCGTGAATGGTGATCCTCCGCCAGCCACATCGGAAAGACGTTGAACTTGCCGTTGCCGGGAAACATGGCGTAGAACGAAGACAGATTGCCCAGCGTTTCTTCCATGACCTGCGCCCGTGCATCGACGAAGACGCGATGCACGGCGGGCGCAATGCCGCGCAACTCGTCCACGCTGCGCGCGGCCACAAGAAAGCGAAGCGAGAACTCGCCCTGCGACTTTTTGTCGAGCGAGCGGATGACCTCGCCCAGATCATCAACCTGCGTATTGGCGGCGCGTGCTCCAGCCCCGGTTTCAAGCGACGCCGTATCTCGCCCGCTCATCACGCGCGTCAGTACGCCGACTTTGAAAAACGAGATGAACTTTTCCTGGGCGTCGATCTCGCCTCTGGCAGCGGCGGTCGATTTGGGCCGCCAGGTCGTCAACAGGACGCTATCGCAATCGAGTGCCATCAATCCAGAGAACAAGCAGGGGCGCGATGCCTCCGGTGTCGTCTTCAGAGAAAACATCTGGACGTAACGGCGGCCAATCGTCAGATGATCGCTGTGCCATGAAACCGGGCTGTTCACGATCTGGCGGTCTACGCCGTCGTCGGCAGTCAACGTGTAGGCTGCTGCCCATTCTTCAAGATTGAAAAGATAGCTGAAGAACTGGAAGATAGCGTTCTTTTCGAGCAGCTTCAATCCGAGCGCACTGCCGAGGTGGCCTTCGAGCAGTGTTGCTGTCTTTTCCAGATCGGCCAGCATCCGCGTCGTGTCGGTGTCGTGCTCCTTCGGCTTGCGCGTGAAGGCCGCGGCCTTGGGCGGCTCCAGCGTCAGGCACCAATGCAAATCGATGCGGCGGAAACCCGCGGATTTGTCCAAAAAGCCCAGACGGTCATCGACGAAAACCTGCGTGACCGGATTGCCGTACTGCGCTTTCTTGGGCAGATTGAAGCCGGACGTGACGCGCGTGTATTGGCAAAGGCACGCCCCTTCCGGCAATCCACGCAGCGCGCCTTCAATCGAGCGCACCTGCGCTTCAAGCCCTTGATCGGTCACGCCCTCTTCGTCGATGCCGTTGAGCGAGAAGAGGCATCCATAGCCGCCGCCCTTCAGCGCGAAGATGCGGTCATTGACGAAGCGTGCAATCGGAACGATGCTGCACGCGGCTCCGGCCTTGGCGAACCACGGCGTGTATTTCTGTTGCTCAGTGTTTACGCGGGTCATAGTAGGACCTCTGGCTCAGACTCAAGCCCCAAAGCTCGAACATCTTCGGATGTTTGCGGACGATCAGCCATGCGCTCACGGCCAGCGACGGAAACGCGATCGGCGCCACGACGCGGAACCCAACGAGGAAAACCGTTACGCAGACGAAGACAATCGCCATCCATGCGCTGAGGTCCAATCCGAGCTTGGCTCGTGGCCTGTTAAGCGCCTGATTGATCGGTAACGGCTCTCCTCGCTTGGTCATGGTCGCCTCCTACTGCATCGTCTGCCCGGTGAGCGAGCCAATCCATCCAGCACCCCAGCCGAGGACTCCAGCGCCGAAGAGCGCGCCAAAGAGTCCGGGGATGGCGTCCTGGAAGCGTCCCGACATCATGCGGATTCCGGCGAAGATCAGTCCGCCGAAGCAGATGACCGCGCCCGCATAGATGGCGAAGGTTTTGAAGGTGGTCATCAGCGTGGTTGCGCCAGAGAAGTCCATCGTTCCCTGGGCATGGGCCACGCTCGTGAGCGAGAGCGCTAGAAGGGTGGGAGCCATCGCGCGGATGGCAGAGAGAAGGATTGGTTTGAGGGAGCGTTCTGTCTGCCGATTGGCAGGCAGAAATGACGACCGATTGCGACGCATATCGAATCGGAGGAGACGGCGGAATCTATTCACTTTGCACCTCCGCTGACCTGGCGGTTCAGCTATGGCGCAAAGTTAGAGCTACTTCGGTGCCGCGTCCAATGATTTTTAGGAAGTCCGTTATGCGTCTTTGACATAACGGAGACTTGCGGACGACAGATTCTGTCTACAATTCGTAGGCTCGGATAATTTCCGGAGTCCCTGCGCCGCCTTTATATAAGGAGGCTTCCACGTTCGGACGGATTGAGACATAGCAGGTGAAGCTGGTTCCGTCCGTAAGCTCGATCTGGACACTGGGTCCGTCACCTGCGTTTCGGTGGATGCGGAGCAGTTGGATCGTTTTCCCCGTCATTTCTGGACAGTCAACGTAATTTTCTGGCATGAATTCGCCCTCAGTTACCTTAGAATCACATCCGGCCTATCTCGTTGTCAGATCAATTTTGACGAATTTCTTTCGGCTCGCGCGGACTCGTTGCCGTGAGCATCCGAGTCAAAGCATTCTCTTCCTGGACAATATCACACTCATAATGTGTAGACTCATCGTGGTCAGGATTCGAGCATGGGAGTGTGGCCCCATGCACCGTTAAGTCTCGATTTGGCTCTAGGTTACGGCAACTCCGTGACGAGCGAGGCTATTCCCAGGAGGAATTGGCGGAACGGGCCGGGCTGCATCGCAATTACGTCGGCGGAGTTGAGCGGGGAGAGCGAAACGTGGCTCTCGAAAATATCGTTAAGCTGGCAAAGGCCCTTTCCGTTCCGCCAAGAGATCTCTTCGTCGATTTCTTCTAAATTACTGTTTTGGTGAGGGTTCCATTCCGATCATCTGTGATTTCAGTAGAATGGTCATATTGGAAGATATATACAGTATGCGAAAATATAAATCTCGCGTATCATGTACATGAGGATCTTCACCATGCCCGCAATTAAAGAATCTCCAGCCGTCTTGTTTGGAAGCCGGGATCAGGTTATCGCCGCAATCAAGCGGGACCGCGCATCGCGTGTCGTAGCGGTGACAGTCTCCAGCGACCAGGAGGAGACCAACCTCCGAAAGTATCTGGTGGAGGGGCTGCAATTGATGGCTCAAGTTCGCCAGGGGAAAGTGGAAAGAACGCGCGAAAGGTGGTTTCGTGCATATGCCGAAGACTTTGCCGAGAATACTCCTTTGCCGGAAGCTCTCCAGATCGAAGCCGAAATGACAGCCCGAGCGCAAGCGCGCGTCCTAAAGAGCCATCAGTTTCTTAGAGCGGCTGACATTAGCAAGCTGGCGGCCGGGGCGGTGAAGAATCCGAGCGGAGCCCTGAATAGATGGAAGCAAAAGCACCAGATTTTCGCGATTGAGATGAAGGGGGTTGACTACTACCCCATCTACGCTCTTTCCCCCGAGGACGGCTACAAGCCGTACACAGAGATGAGCGACATCCTGGAGATCCTGAATCTGAAGACCTCTTGGGGCCTTGCATTCTGGTTTGATAGTTCCAACGGCTATCTTGGGCGTCGTACCCCAAGGGAACTGATGAAGAGTGACAGGCAAGCCGTTCTCGCAGCCGCGAAGAACGAGGCCGTGGGCATTCAGCATGGCTAGATTGCCGGACTTGGCGAAGGACCGACTGACGGTGCCCGCAGATCGCTTGGAGCGATTTGCCAAGGGAAGTGTTGTCTACCGCGTTCATCCCAACCTCTACTCTCCAGTTGGCGGGGTGATTCGCTTTAACGATAGCGACTGCGGAAACGCGCGCTTCAGCCCGATTCGAGATGGCGCTGGCAAGATCGTCCCAACCCTCTATGCTGGCACGACATTGAACTGTGCTTTTATGGAGAGCGTTTTCCACGACGTGCCGATAGGTGCGGGGCCGACGACCATTGATCCAACCCACTTGGATCTCTTGGTATGTTCTGAGGTAGAGACGTTGAAAGAGCTTCTTCTTATCGATCTCACCTCGACAGGGCTTCGCCATTTCGGATTGAAGAATACCGACTTGATTGATACCGACGCGGATACCTACTCGCTCACTCGGGCTTGGGCGGAAGTCCTTTACGAACGAAATCCCGATGCCCAGGGATTATTCTGGACATCCAGAATGCAGAATCGCGCTCAGTCGTTCATGCTGTTTGGCCCGAGAGTGGACTCACCCAAATATCTCCGGCCGGTCGGAGAGCCGAAACGTCTTCGTCAGCCGGATGGAACAATCGACTTGGAAGTGCTCCGCATGGCGAAAAAGATAGACGCGGATTTTGCCAGTTGATCTTTAGGAAGATCAGGGCGCGGTCCGGCTCAGAGTGGTTGCCATCCATATTGGCAGCAAAGAGATATGCAGGGAAATCCGCTGGAAATCTGACCATCATTTTTCTAGAGGCTCTGGCCTAAAGTCAGATGAGGCACGGAAGAGGAAATTGGGCTGATCCACACAATCAGCCCTTTGGCCCGCTGGGTAAAATTTGGCAGCAATTTGGCAGCAAATAGCGCCGATTGTGCCGGTTTTGCCGGTTTTGCCAACTCGTAAACATCATGCCGTCTATAATTTGCAGATTCATGCCCACCATGGCATGGAAGAGGTCATCGGTTCGATCCCGATCAGGTCCACCAATTATTCGTCCGAGTTTTCAACAGGCGTTCGAGAAATTATCTAAGTGATTGAATTTAATAGAATATCACTCCGAGCTTGGCCGGCACGGCCCCCTGACATCCGGAAAAAACAGGGCAACACTCAATGTAACTGAACATCCGCTCGCGGATTCTCCCTAGGATGCCCCTGACCGACACCCAAGTCTGAAATGCCAAATTCGAAATGAAGCCAATCCCGCGAAAATGCACCGTCATGCCGAAAATGAGGCTTCTGGCGATTTGAATGCGACCGCAAAAGACGACAAGATAAGCGGTGACTATGGACTGTACCTGTGGTGTAGCCGACAGGCCATGATCGAGGGCATTGCGCTCGCCCGGTTATTCCTGCGTCTTCAATCTGGCTTCGGTCTCACGATTAAACGTCTCAATCCCGGGCGCACTGGCAAGAAGGAGGAGCCACTGCTCTTTGTAGAGCGGGACGGGGAAACGCCCCATTCCATAGAGGGAGAGGGCGTCCACTCCGCTCACCTTGAGGCGCAACCCGCCGGATTCTTTCTTCTTGAGTTGGGCATTCTCAGCCCGCGGACGTTCCCGTTCAGCTTTCATCTCCAGTTTGTTCATGCTGTCTCTCCCAATTGGCCTTTCATTTCTACCGCGATCCCGCAAGCCGGCTTCGGCAGACTCAAATACGCCGCCATCCCAGCCTGGAATCTGGCCGGTCGCGTGTGCTTCTGCTTCAGCTCCTGATGGGATGCACATCGTGATTCATGGCCCATGCCTCCATGCGCCCGGTGCTATGGACGGAGGCGGTCCGGCCGGGCGCCCAGACGGGAATAGGCCCAGCCATCTCTCGTATCTCCACCGCCGCGAGCTTCAGCAAGGCGACGAGCGGAGTTGGAGGTAGAGTGGAAGCGCCGCGCAAACCTTGCGTGGAGGGTGGAAGCGAATCGCCGGGTTGTAGGATGTAAACGTAACCAACATGACCGGGCGATGCGCACCCAATGCCCATCGCGAGAGGTGTGCACCGTGTTCCCGATCGATATTCGCATTCGTTTGGTTTTATTTGTGGCGGTCTGGGCGCTGGCCGGAGCAGTAGCGCCGATGGCCCAGCAAAGCGCCGGTGCAGGCGCGGGCAGTCCCGCACAAACCACGCCCTCACCAACTCTTCCGCCCTCCCCGCAGGCAGCGGAGAAGCCGCAGGGTGCAGCCCCGCCGGGCAGCCAGGAGCCGTCGTTTCTGGTAAAGTCGGTGCTGCCCGACGACGAGGAGCCTGTGGTTCGCATTCGCCGCACCACCCGCCGCGTGGTGGTGGATGTGGTGGTAACGGGGGCCGACGGCAAGCCGGTTTCCGACCTCAACGCCGGGGATTTTGCGGTCTTCGAAGATCGCAAGCCACAATCCGTGCGCGCCTTCGAGATCCACACCCCGGAGATCGACCTCAGCCCGCTGCCTCCCGCTCCAACCCATTTGCCCAGTCATACGTTTGTGAATCTGGAGGCTACGCCGGCCAGCGGTCCCGCAGTGGTGGTCTTGCTGGACTTTCTCAACTCGTCGCTGACGGATCAGGCCTATGCCCATGAGCAGATCGTGCGCTTTCTGGGGCAGAAGCCGGCCTCGATGCAGGTGGCGATCTTCGCCCTGGGCGACCAGTTGAGCCTGTTGCAGGGCTTTACTACCGATTCCTCCAAACTTCTGGCCGCCATGCACACCCGCGCCGCGGGGATGCATATGCCTTCCGCATCGGAGCAACTGATGCACGCCCAGATCACCCTCGACGCATTTCTCGAAGTCGGCCGCTTGCTCACAACCATGAGCGGACGCAAGAACCTGCTCTGGTTTTCCGGCTCCTTCGACATGCTGGTGCTGCCCAGGGCGCAGGATGTCGATGCGGGAGTCTTGAATCTTGGCGTGGTTGCCAACAGCCCCAATCCGGGGCCGGGACCGACGGTTACCGACAGCAATCTGCTCGCAACCGGCAGCCCCAACGGCAGTTCCGAGGCCTCTTCCTCCGGCTTTAGCCAGGCGGTGGGCGACATGACCGTCTTGCGTGAGCGGATGCGCAAAGTGACCGCGGCGCTGGCCCTGAGTCAGACGGCGGTTTATCCCATCGATGTGCGCGGTCTGACGGTCGATCCAGGGAGTTCTGCCGCCGCCCCAGCAGGCTCGGTTCTGACCACCAACCCTAAAGGCCAGATCGGCACGCCGGGAATGCCCAGCCAACCCGGCGCCGCGCCCGCCAATGCGCAAAGCCGAAACGATTTCATGCAGTCGCTCAATGCCAGCCACGCCACCATGGAGGAGATCGCCCAGGCTACCGGGGGCCAGGCCTTCGAGAACAGCAACGGAATCGCTCGGGCAGCCGCCAGCGCGGTCCGCGACGGGGCTTCTTACTACACGCTGGTCTACGCCCCTTCGAACCTGAACTTCGATGGCGGGCTACGCACCATCCACGTTACCGTGGACAAGCCCGGCTATCGCCTTGCCTATCGCAGCGCCTACTATGCTGTGGACCCCGCAGAGATCGACGCGGAAGCTGCGCCCGCCAGCACTCTCTCCGCGGCCATGCTGCACGGCGCACCGCAGGCTCAGGAACTGCTCTTCAAGGCGCAGATCGACCCTGTAGGAGAGCCCATCCCCGCCACCCCGAATTCACCGCTGGCGGCCAAGGCTGCCTACCAGGGAGCCAGAAAAAGCAAAAAGCCGGCACATCTCTCCGGCATGGTGCAGCCCTACGAGATTCGACTGGCGATTCTGGCCCAGCAGCTCCTCCTGACCGTCACGCCCGATGGCCGCCATCATGCGGCCTTGCAGATCGCCGTCTATGCTTATGCCGCCGATGGACAAAGGCTGGGTGGATCCAAACAGGAGCTGGAAGCCTCCCTGCCGCCGGTCATTTACGAGCGCGCATTGCAGGATGGTATGTTCCACAATCTGAAGGTGCAATTGCCGGTCGAGGCCGCCACCCTGCGCATGGCGATCGTGGACCCGGCCAGTCATCGCGCCGGCTCACTGGAGATCGCTCTGCCCCTGCCTGCCCCGCAGCCGTAAGGCATCTCGACCGGTCTTCATACCAAATTTGTGAACGGCGCTGCGGTTGCCAACTCTAGTTATGCCCCGGCAGCAGGATGTCGGTGATGGTGTAGGGCGGAACGGTAACCGAAAACTCATTCCCGCTGACGGTAAACGGACTCTGCGCCAGCGCGGCGCCCTGGGTGAACTGTTCGCTGCCGTAGTCGAAGCGCTTGCCGGTCGAACCGGTCGTTCCGTTCTTCAACGTCACTTTGACGATGGCCGGATTCCTGGGGTCCTTGTTGATCAACATCAGCCCGATGATCCCGTCGCGGCGGTGAGTAGCGTGGACGCTGAGCTGCGAGGCTACATTGGAAGAGGCGTCGAGCAACAGATCGCCGGGATTGTGCGCCAGAATGTGCAGCATCTGCAACCCATAGTAGGCGGGTCCGAATTTCTTGCGGTCGGCCGAGAGCATCGAATCCCCGTACATCTCTGTCCAGTTGATATTGACGGCGCCGGATTCGATCAGCGTGGCGTAGACCTCGGCTACCCACAAGGCCTTCACCACCGGGCGCTCGACCTTGGGCCAGGGTGAAATTCCGGCGGAGGAAAAGGCGAATTTCGGCAGATGATCCTTGGGACAATATCGGCTGTAGTCGGCCAGCATCGAAGTGGTGATTTTGGAGAAAGCAGAGCGGGTGTTAGTGAGCAGGCCGGCCTCATCGAGAGTCTTCCAATCGGGCGGCAGCAGCGGCTGCAAGGCCCAGTCGAAAGAGACAAAGTCGAGGTTCGAACAACCGCCTTGCAGTAACTCCTTGTTCCAGTCCAGTATCCAGCTCGCCGCCATCCATTCTCTGGGGTCCGCTTGCTCATGACCATCCACCCAAACGGTGCGGGTGCGCAGGTCGGGATCGGGAGGAACAGGGAAGGCCGCACCGATCTGAATGCTCGGGTCTACGGATTTCATGGCCCGGGCAAACTGTTTGAGGTTCTCGACATAGGCCGAGGGCGAAAGCCTGGCGTCGCCCTTGAGCTTGGCGAGATCTTTGGGCCCGCTGGGAGCCGCGGCGTGCAGATCGGCGTTGCCGGCGTGCTCGGGGCCATAGTAGCCGTTGTTGTAGACCTGATCGCCTACCTGCCACATTCTAAAGTTGAAGGGCCGGGGATGCTGAATGCGCAGAAAGTTCAGCCCGTCGTCGCTGACCAGTGGAGCGGCGCAGCGCAGCGCGGCCCAAAAGCCTACGCTGTGCCAGTCCTCGCCGGTCGAATCCTTACCCAGAGCGCGCGTATCGGCGGCATCGCCATTGGCATAGGCCACCCAGGCGGCAGCTTCGGCGGGTTCGCCGCCCCCATTGCCGTCCAGGTTGGCGCCGTAGTTGACCACGATCACCGCCTGCCCCAGCTTTTCGGCAAACAGCGCAAAGCTGCCGAAGTTGCTCTCCGGAGCGAAATATCCGGCCTCGGCAGCTTTGTAGTGGGTGGTGGTGCGGGTCGACCAGTGGTAAAGATCGGCGACGCCGTGGTTGCCAGGGAAGCGCGCCGCCGTCACCCCCGCCGCGCGCAGGTAGGCCGCACCGGCGGGGTTGACGGAGTTGCCGTCGAAGGTCGGCGCGGGCACCCCCAGCGAGGTGTCGGTGAGAAGATTCACTGCCTTGCTCAGGTCGATGGAAACGTTTGCACGATTCTGCGCAAAAATCGCCCCGCTCAGCAGCAGGCCCAGAACGCCGCTCTGCACGCCAATTTGCAGCAAACTCCGCCGCCGAATGACTCTCCTCGTGACTTGGTTCATCGACCACTCCGATCTTTTGGGCTCCGGCTGCCCCGGCCTCCGGCTGATGGAGAAGCATACCAAAGCCAGAACCCGTTCCGCAGCCGATCCTAAAAAATGCTGCGGTGCATTTCGGGTCTGGGGGTATATAGTTCGGGGTGCGGATTTGGTTGCGCCCGCGCGCAATGTTGATCCGCTCCAATCTCGATCCAGGCACAGAAAGCGCCCACGATGACTGCAATCCTTCCCAGACAGGCATGGCTGAAGGGAGCCGGGATTTGGCGGCGATTTGGAAGCGTTTCCAATTGCCTTGCCCTGGCCGCCACCAGCCTGACTGTCTCCAGCCTGACCATCCCCAGCCTCGCTGCCCAAAAAGCCGCCCAGGTCCAGATCGACCTCAAGGCCGATTTGGCGGTGGTCCCCGCCGCCGGATACGGCGTCCATACCAGCGTCTACGACAACAATTTCACCCCGCCCGGTCTGGCCCAGAAATTGAAGGCTGCCGGCGTAACCGCCCTGCGCTATCCCGGCGGTTCCTACTCCGACATCTATCACTGGAAGACTCACTCGGCCACCGCCGGGGCCAATATCTACATCCACGCCAACGCCACCTTCGACAACTTCATGACCAAGGATCTGCTGCCCATCGCGGGGCAAGCCGTCATCACCGTCAACTACGGCTCCAATGGCGCTGGAACCGGTGGCGGCGATCCCGCCGAGGCCGCCGATTGGGTGCGCTACGCCAACCTCGAAAAGGGCTGGAAGATTCATTACTGGGAGATCGGCAACGAGATCGGCGGCAATGGATACTTCGGCCCCAGTTGGGAAGAGGATCTTCATGCGCCCCTCAACGGCGACCGCAAGGGCAATCCCGCGCTCTCGCAAACCGCCTATGGCCGCAACGCTCTGGAGTACATTCGCGCCATGAAGGCCGTCGACCCTTCCATCCTGATCGGCGTGGGTGTGGATATGCCCGACTCCCACCCCGGCGACGGCAATGCCGCTCTCTTCAAGGAGGTGCGCGACAAGGTGGATTTCCTCATCGTCCACTGGTATCCCAAGGCCAGCTCCACTGACCTGACGGTCAGCGAAGAGATCAAGCCGCAAGCCGCGGCGCTGCGCGAGCAATATGCCCATTTTGCGGGGCCGGCCAAGAGAGGGATTCCCATCGCCGTCACCGAAACCAACGGCGGGCCCAACGGCCCGGCACGCGCCCTTTTTGCCACCGACACCTATCTCACCTGGTTCGAGGCCGGCGCCATCAACGTAGACTGGCTGGAACTGCACGCTGGCTTTCTCTCGGACGGGAAGGAAGTACCGAACGACACGCCCGCCGAGGCCTATTACGGCATGCAAATGGCTTCCCTGGCGGCGCGTCCCGGCGATGTTTTGGTAGCCGCGAGATCCACGTCGCCGCTGCTTACGGTTCATGCCGTAAGGCGCAAGGATGGCGGCCTGGCTTTGGTGCTCATCAACAAGCACCCCAATCAGCCCTTCCAGGCCGCAATCGCCATCCCCGACGCGCGGCTGGCGGCAACCGCCACGCGGTACGACTTTGGCCGCGCCAACTTCGCCGCAAACAGCTCATGGCCAACCGCCAGCCCGGTGCAATCCACGCACGAAGGGGTGGCGAGCAGCTTTTCCGTTACCGTTCCGGCCACTTCAGAGACGGTGCTGGTGATTGCTGGGAAATAGAACTGATCTTCCGAGGCTGCTCCCGGCTCTACTCCGACTCGTCCAGCACTTCGATGCCGCTGATGGTGGCGTTGTTGACGATCGGCTCGAAGGTCAGATTCAATTTCCCCTGCGCCGAAGGTTTCAGGTGGTAGAAAGTCTTGGTCAGGGCGTGCAGGCTGCCCGCCTCTTTGAAGATATCGAAGTCGTCAAGCAGCGTGGCGCCGTTGCACATCACCCGGAAGACGCGGTTTCCGGTTCCTCCCGAGCCTGCCGCACGGGGCCCAAAGTAAAACTCGGCAAAGTGCAGCACCAGCGTGTAGCGTCCCCGCGGGTCGACCGGGAGGGCATAAGTGAAGTGGCCATAGCGTTCGGCGGCAAACAGGTCCGGATCGGGTGTGCCGATGATTTGTTGCCGCTGATTCGACTGCCGGCCACCCATGAAGTAGTTGTCCGGGTGCCAGAACTGGCCATCGTGATCGATAAACGGGGTCGGCTGGGTCACCAGCCGGAGGGGCTGTTGCTTGTGCGGAATGCCCGGTAGAATCTCCAGCGCATTCAACGCCGGCGCTCCGCGTTCGCTGGTGAAGCGCAGGTGCAATACGCCGTCCTTGTCGGGCGATACATCGCGGAAGACCCGCTCGTCGGCAATATCTTCTCCCAGCGCATCGGAGTTCACGTCGAATCCCTGCAAGACCGTTGTGCCATTGATGCCGATGCTGAAGGTGACTGGGGCGTCGCTGGCGCTGGTCGAAGTAACAAAGTAGAGGTGCAACTCGTAAACGCCGGGCGGCAAGGGGATGTCGTAGAAAAAGTCCCCTGTGCGCCAACGCTCGAACAACAGCGGATCGCTGGTTCTGGAGATAGGACTGTTGGGCCGCTGCCACGTACCCCCGCCGTAAAACCAGCGATCGGGTTGCCAGGTGGCGCCTGCGCTGTCGATCTGTGGCCTGCCCGTGTAGCCGGCGATCAGGCGGATAGGCAAATCGGACGTCTTGCCGGCCGCCGACGGCGCAGCCCCAGTTGCCGAAGCGGGAAGCGCATTGCCGGTGATGCTCTTGGCTGCCGCGGCGCCGCGGTAGAAGTGGTATACACCTGCAACCAGCAAGATCAGGGCGCAGGCGAGCAGCGGCAACAGCCAAATACGACCCCGCAAGCCCTCTCGAGCAGCGCTTGCATCGCCGTTAGCCAGCTCCTCAGTCGCCTCCTCGGCTGCCGCGTTCTTTTCGGCCCTCTCGGCCAGCAGGATCTCCTGTGCGTTGGCAGCGGCCTGATGAGAAAAGACGGGCACATAACTGCCCGAGGGAATCCACATCTGTACGGTATGGTTTCGCCCCTCGCCCTCATAGTACTGCTTCAGCCACTTGCGCAGCCGATGCGCCTCAACGCGCGCGATAGCGTCTTCGCCAGCGTCGAAGGTCGTCTTGGAGCGCTCGAAGACCTCGGTGGCGATGTTGTATTCGTGCAATTGATCGCTTTCGCCCTGGAAGTATTTATCCCCTAGGTAACGCAACAGGCGTGCCAGACGGGGCGAGCGCGCCAACGCTTCCTGCACCCGGTCGAATTCGGCGTGTTCCGCGTCCTGGCTGAGAATATCGGAGTCTTCCGGCATAATCCTGCTCCTGCTGAGCCGGTTCGGTCCCGGCCAACACTGATCATAAGGCCCCCGTACAGCCTGGCAAAAGTGGTAACGGTGACCGCCCCTATATTAATCCAACGTATGTGAAATCAATAAGGTACTTGAGACCTTACGGCTGTTAAACGTTTTCGTACGTTGCCGTACAACATTAACCTTCCCTATTGATCCCACCCAACCATACTGTTTCGCAGTCAGGATTGCGTCCTCATGGGATGCTGCCAGGCTATCCGAAAAACCGGACGATCGAAATTCGGGTGGACCGACTCAATGCAGAGCCGACGGGCGCAAGCTGACGAATGCAAAGAGAGATAAGAGTGGTGTTCTGTCAGGGAAATAAAGTCTGCTGTGGGCAGCGATGTAAGCGATTACAAGGGGGGGGAGGCGCTGTTTACGCCCCCGCCTTTTTTACCAGAAACAAACCGGATTTACCCGCGAATCGAAAGATAATCGAGGGCATTTTTCAGGTTTGAACGCAAAACCGTTTTACCCATGGAGCCGCGAGTTGCGGGCTCCATACTTTGGAGGCACGCTTTGTCGAAGTTCATGATTCATCCTCTCCTCACGTGGCATGCACAGTTGTGGACGCAGAAACCTGTGAAAAGCGCATTGCTCTGTGCGGCGGCGTTTCTGCTGCTTTTCGGTGTAGCGCCGGCCCAGACCACTTCGTCAATCTCCGGCACTGTGCGTGACACCAGCGACGCACTGGTTCCGGGCGCCAAGGTCACGCTCATCAACCAAGCCAGCAAGGCTACCCGCTCGGCCACCAGCAATAACGAGGGCTATTTCAGCTTCGTCGCCGTGCAGCCGGCCACCTACAGCATTCAAGTCGCTCGCGCGGGATTCGAGTCCTGGAAGGTAACCGGCATCGAGGTTCATCCTGGCGACAGCCTGACCGTGCCCAAGATCAAGCTGGCCATCGGCAAGGTGACTGAATCGGTGGTGGTGACGGCCGAAGTGGCCGGTGTCACGCTGGATTCACCCGAACACAGCACCCTGATCTCCTCCAAGGACATTGAGCGCCTCTCCACCACCGGCCGCGACGCTTTGGAGTTGATCAGTATGTTGCCCGGCTTCACCCTGAATGCCGGAACCGGCGTACAAAACGGCGGGCCCGATTACGCTGTCACCAGCTTTGGCTCCGCACAGGTGAGTTCCTTTGGCGCCAACGGCGCGGCCCCGCAGTCTGGCCTGGTCAACGTCACCAGCGACGGCGCCCAGGTCATCGATCCCGGCGACATGGGCGGCACCCTTGCCAATATCAATATGGATCAGGTGCAGGAGGTCAAGGTGCAAACCTCGAACTTCAGCGCCGACGAGGCCAAGGGCCCTATTGTCGTCAATGCGGTGGGAAAATCGGGCGGCTCGACCTTCCATGGATCGCTGTATGCCTATGCCCGCAATGCCATCTTCAACTCCAACGACTGGCTCTCCAACGACGCTGGTACGACCGACGCGACCACCGGTGTCTACACCCCTGTCGCCAAGAGTCCGGCCAAGTACTTTTACCCCGGCGGCACCATCGGCGGGCCGGTGCGCGTTCCGGGAACCAAGTTCAATAAGAACAATCACCTTACCTTCTGGGCCGGTTTCGAGGATTACAGCCAGACCAGCAATTCAAACGGGACGTTCGGCGGGCCGACCTTCGGGTTCATCCCCACGCCGCGCATGTTGGGCAAAGACCCGAATGCTCCGACTCCGGGCAGTTATGACTTTTCCTACAACTCCCTCGCCGCGGCTTTCAATACGCCAGCGACAGCCTCCGGTTCTCTGCCCGGTCTGGTGCAGGGCTGCTCTCAGGACTGGAACCCGACCGCCGCCTATTCCAACATCGCCGGCGATTGCCACTCACCCGCCGGTGGAGTCGATGAGTACGGCAACACGGTTCCTCTTACGGGAACAACCAACGACGGCCAGATTCTCAGCAGCAGCATCAATCCGGCAATGGCCACCTATACCAGCCTGTATCCGGTCATCAACCGCACCCCCATGCCCAGCAACGGCTACGCCTCCGACGGCTACAACTGGGTTAAAAATGTGATGGAAACCAACAACGGCTTCCAATTCCACGGTCGCGTGGACGAGAACTTCTCCGACAACCTGAAGCTCTATGGCACCTATAACTGGGAGAAGGTCAACTCCGAAGCGCCGATGAACAACGTCTACTACAACCCGGCGGATACGGTTCCCTTTCCCACGCCCCTGTACTCGAACGGCTATTCGGATTCCGTTTCTCTCAATCTCACCAAGATCGTGAGCGGCTCCGCGACCAACGAACTCACCGCCGCCGGGCTCTTCTTCAACCAGCCGGAGCAGTTTGGAGACCCTGCCAAGGCTCAGGACACCGGTACGCCCTGGGCCGCGGCCGGCTACGATGGCGGTGTTCTCAGGAACGGCGTAACCCAGTTGCCGCGCATCTATTCATGGGAGACCACGGGCATGCCCAACTTCTCCTTTGGCAATGTACCCGTGGGCAGCAAAGGCCAATTCCTGCGCAAATCCAGTTGGAATGTAACCGATAACTTCACCAAGATCTTCCGCACCCACACGATCAAGGCCGGCGTCTACATCGAGCAGACCAGAAACAACCAGGTGACGCTGGGCAGCGATGCCAACGGCAATATCACCTTCGATCGCTACGATACCTGCCTGAAAAATGAAACTGCGCCGACTTACACCCCGAACGGAATACCGATTCCCCCCGGCACTACCAGCCTGGGCAACACCGTAGCCAATTTCATGGCCGGTTGCGTCGGCGGCTACAGCCAGAGTTCCATCGACCCCAACGTCGACATCTATTTCAACAGCCTGGAGTTCTTTGCCACCGACGAGTGGAAGGTCAACTCCAAGCTGACCCTCACCTACGGCATCCGCCTCTCCCATCTTCCTCCATGGATGGACGCGCACGGCATTGGCGCCGCCGTTTGGGATCCAACCAAGTACAACCCGATTCAACCCGGTGTAATTGCGACCAATCCTGTGATGCAGCTGGACACTTCCACCTGGCCGGGTATCTCGTGGCATAAGCGGGACTCCAGCATCCCCGTTGCCGGTGTGCAAACCCGCGCCCTCTTTTACTCCCCGCGCCTGGGCCTGGCCTACGACTTCCGTGGCAATGGCAAGACCGTGGTCCGTGGCGGCTGGGGCGTCTACCGTTCCAAGGATTCGACCTCGGTGGTCGGCGGCGCGCTGAATACGTCGATGGATCTGGTAGATCACCAGCTCACCGGAAACGACACTTGCACACTGGACCAACTAATGAATTCCTATACGCCTCCAGCGGCCCAATCCGGCAGCAAGGTGGTCAATTGCGGATTCTATGGCGGTTCAACGGTGGGATTCACTTCCCCCAGCACTCCTCTCGCCCCAGGCACTACCACGGTGAGTGCGGTCGACCCCCATGATGACCAGCAGCCGGTCACCTACAACTACAACTTCACGCTCGATCAGCAGTTGCCCTTCGGCGCTGTCTTTGAAATCGCCTATGTCGGCAATCAGAGCGCGCACCTGATGACGATGGGGAACCCCGACAGCTCAACCAATAGTCTTCAGAACCAGAACGTGATCCCGCTGGGCTCCTTCTTCGGTCCCGATCCGCAAACCGGCCAAACCTACACCGCCACCCAAATCGCCAATAGCGGCGCGCTGCAGTCGGACTACCGCCCCTATCCCAACTATCAGGCCATCAATGTGCCGCACCACACCAACTGGTCTAATTACAACGCCATGCAGGTCTCACTGAACAAGCAGCGCGGCGCGCTGGTGATGGGCGTGAACTACACCTGGTCCAAGGCCATGGCGGTGCGCGGCAACTACGACACCGGCTACACCGGCGATCCCGTCAATGCCTCTCACGACTACGGCGTGGTCTCCTTCGACCGGCCCCAGGTAATCAACTTCTCCTACTCGTATCAGGAAGGCAAGAAATTCCACGGCAAACGCGCATTGGGATGGGTGCTGAACAACTGGGAGATGTCTGGCATCACCAGCATTCAGAGCGGCCCGAATCTTGCCATTCTCAACGGAAGCACAAATTTCAGCTTTTCCGCCTCGGCGGGTTATGTGGTGGGCAACACGCCCAACCTGACCACTGTCTCCGCTCCCGTCAGCGCCGCGCAATGGCTGGGCAGTTCCGACTACGAGTTGCAGCCCACGGTCACCTGCGATCCGCGCAGAAATCTGCACTCCGCCTACCTCTCGGGAAACCAGCTCTCCCGCCAGTATGTCAACGGCAATTGCTTTGCTTTGCCAGCGCAGGGCACGCAGGGCTGGTGGAATCTGCCCGACGTGCATGGGCCGGCCTTCTTCAAATCCGATCTATCCGTCTACAAGAATCTGCCGATCAACGACCGGCAGACGATTCAGCTCCGCATGTCCGCTTTCAATTTCCTCAACCATCCCATTCCCAGCTTCAGCAACAACAGCTTGAGTGCGCTGGATCTGACCTTTGCCGATCCGAGTTGCAGTACGACGACCGGCGTGGGGTGCTTTCACACGGCGCAGGCTGCGTATTCGGGCATGACGCTGCAGAACGCCGGCTTTGGCTACACACCCTTCAAGAACGGGGTGCGCATCATCGAGTTCGGCGCGAAGTATAACTTCTAGCCGCAACCGCGGAGAGCGCGCGGCTTCTGCGCGGTGCGCTCTCCCACTCCATGGATTTGGGGCGACGGTGCGGTTGAGCCGGTAGCCGGAACAGGAAATGCGAAACGCGGCCCAGAGCCGCATTTTGGAGGCTTCAGATGTTAAGGAAAGATGGGATGAAGAGTTGGACGCGGCGCCTGGCTTGGCCGGCGATGCTCGCGCTGCTTGTGTTGGCGGCTACGGCATTCGCGGCGACGCCCCCCGTATCGGTGGCTAAACTGACCACCATTACCACTAGCGGTCTGGGAACTCCCGGACAAATTGTGCAGGATTCCTGCGGAAACCTCTACGAGTTGGATAGCAACGACAATCTCTATGAGCTTCCCGCCGGCTCCGGCGGCGTCGCTCACCAACTGGTGCTCTCGGGAACCACGGAGGGCGGCGGCCTGGCCATCGACTCCAAAAACAACCTCTATATGTCGTCCTACCAGTGGGACGGCAAAATGCTGAAGATTCCTTCGACGAATTGCGTGCCGCAGCTCTCGTCGGCGACCGAATTCGCCAGCCCCGGCAGTGCCGAGAGCTATTGGTACTTTCCCGCGGCCATGGCGGTCGACGCGGCGGGAAACGTCTTTGCCGGAACCAGCGGCAACCAGATACTGGAGAATACGGCGGGTGGCGTTCTGTCGGTGCTCTACGCAGCCAGCTCCGAGCCCTATTTCATTGCGCTCGACAGCAAAGCCAACCTGTACTTCACCTACAACAGCGGCGGAACCATCTACGAACTTGTCAATAACGCGGGGAGTTACTCGGGGACGCCCACGTCCATCGTCACCAGCCTGACGAATGCCGCAGGAATGGCCTTCGACAACAGCGGCAACCTCTACGTAACCGACTCCAGCACGCACATCGTCTACGAAGTGCCTTACAGCGTCAACGCGGCGGCTCTGGTTCCCGCCAACGCCTTCCCCGTCGCGGCCGCTCCCACGGCCAACAACTTTCTCAGCATCGCCCAAGACGGCAAAACGCTTCTCTTCGCCCAACCTCAGTACCAGGGCACGACACTGTATGAGTTGACCCCCGGCTCGCCCAATCTGGGCAGTGTTGTGATCGCCAGATCCGCCACCGCCAACGTCAACTTCTCCTTCAACGCCGCAGTCAACCCTGCAACCATCGCGGTGCTTCCAGCCGGCGGCGCTTTCACCAACCCCGGATCGGGAAGCTGCAAAGCGGGAACGTATGCGGCCAACTCCGGCTGCACGGTAAGCGTAACCTTTACTCCCACCGAACCCGGCGTCGCCTATGGCAGCGTGGTGCTGCTCGACGCCAGCGGCAACCAACTGGCTGCGGCCGCTATCTCGGGAACCGGAAGCGGAGCCGCGCTTACCGTCGATCCGGGCGTCGTCTCCATCTTCGCCAGTGGTTTCACAGCGCCCAGCGGCGCGGCCATCGACAATTTGGGCAATCTCTACTTCGCCGATGCCGGCCAGAATGCAATCTTGAAGGTGGCCGTCGGCTCCACCACTCCCGTTGCCCTGGGCAGCGGCCTCAACGCCCCTACCGGTGTGGCCGTCGATGGCGTCGGCAACGTCTATGTTGCCGACAGCGGCAATAGCCAGATCGTCGAGATCCCGGTCGTCAATGGCGTCCTCAGCACCGCGGCGCAAATCACCCTGGTTTCCAGCAGCACTTCCATCGCCGGTTCCAAGCTGAGCAAGCCGGCGGGAATCGCCGTCGATAGCTTGGGCAATCTCTACATCGCCGATGGCGGCAACAAGCGGGTCGTCTATCTGCCCTATGTCGGCAGTTGGGATCTCTCTCTGGCGCTCTCTCTCGGGGCTGGGATGAGCAGCCCCTCGGCCGTCGCTGTCGATTCCTCTGGAAACCTCTACGTCGCCGACTCCGGCAACGGCAATGTCTATGAGCTGACCGCGCCCTTGAGCGGCGGGGTACAGGTAACGGCCGCATCCGGCTATAACGCGCCCTCCGCTCTGATCGTGGACCCGGCCGGCGCTCTCTTCGTCGTCGATCAGGGCAACGCCAAGCTGTGGCGCATTCCTGTCAGCAGCGGCGCGCTGGCGCCGGCCAGCGCCGTCAACGTCATCGGCCAGGTGAGCGCCGCCGGCACGGCCATCGTTAAAGCTCCGTTCGGCGTAGCTATCGACAGCATCGGCAACCTTTACGTCAGCGACAGCAAGAACGCCGCCGCCTACATGGTCAGCCGCACCAGTTCCACGCAGTCCTTCGGTATCTGGACTCCCGGCGCCACCAGCGGTTCGCTCGCCTATTACCTGGAGAGCGCCGGCAACGCCCCTCTGACTCTGGCCAACCCCTTCTATACGGCCAGCGGCGACACCACGCAGTTTTCGCTGCTCACCACCGAGACTGGCGCCTGCGCCAACTCCGCTTCCATTGCTGTGGGTGCAAGCTGCAATCTGGAAGCTACCTTTGCCCCGCTGGTCAATGGAAACTACAGCGAGACATTGGCCCTGAGCAGCAACGCGGCCAACATCGCCAAACCCTCGCTGGTCTTTACCGGCAACGGCGCCGTGACCGCGCCCACCAGCACCACCCTCACACAAACCTCGCCAACTGGTTCTCCCTCGTACGATCAGGCCGTGACCCTCTCGGCAGTTGTCACAGCGGCTCCCAGCGCAGGAACACCGGTGGGATCGGTCAATCTGATAGTGGATGGAATCACCAAGCAAACTGTCTCCCTCAGCAGCGGAACGGCCACCTTCACTCTGGCCCCCGGCGCCCTGACCGGAGGCAACCACACCCTGTCGGCAGCGTACCTGGGGGGCTCCGCCAACTTCGTTGACTACTCGCAAAGCTCTTCGCCTTCGCTTAACCTGACCGTGAAGACCGTCGCCACGACTTCGGTTGTGACATTCACCACGCTCTTCAACAACCCCACAAGCCAACCGGCGGGCACCTCTCTGAAGTTGACTGCAACGGTGGCTTCCACCTATGCCGGCGTCCCCACCGGAGCCGTGGCCTTCGCCATTACCGACTCCGGCGGAACCAACCTAACCCAGACTGCGCCACTGCAGCCGGCCAGCGGAGGAGCCTTCCAGGCGACCTACGTCTACACGCCCAGCGCTCCCGCTTCTGGCGTCATCTACGATGTGGTTTCCATCGTGGCCACTTACTCGGGAGACATCAACTTCGCCGCTTCTGTCTCCGCCGCAGGAACCATCGATGTAAGTCCCGCCAGCGGCTCAATCGGCGTCACCACCAGTGGAACCGCCCTTACCAGCAGCGCCACGAGTCAGACTGCGGTGACCTTCACCGATACCAGCTACGGTGGGTGGCAGGGCGTTGTGAGCTATCAGTGCGCAGCTTCCACCTTGCCGGCCAACGCTATCTGCGTCTTCTCGCCAGGGCAGGTTTCGGTGATGGCCAACACCGCCAGCGCCACCTATCCGGCGGCCACAACCCAGATGACGGTGGTCGTCAACAATCCTCCGAATTCACCCGCAGTCAGTTCGATGCTCTGGTGGGTCGGCGGTATCTCCGGTCTCGTGCTGCTCTACGCGCGCCGCCGCATGATGTGCGGAGCCTGGGGAGCGGTCAGCCTGCTGCTGGGCGCGATCCTGCTGTCGGCCGCAGCAATTGGCATGACGGCTTGTTCCAGTAGCCTTGCGTTTGCCACGCCCAAAGGCAGCAGCACGGTGACCGTCTACGCCTATACCGATCCGTTTAACCCCAGCTCACTCTCCACCTCTACACCCACTACCATGAGCTGCGGAACCAACTCCGCTGGGCACGGGGAACCCAACCTCGCGCCCTGTTCGACCAATTCCTTCCAGATAGCCCTGACCGTGCAATAAGTGCAGACAGCCGCAACAATCACGGCCCGCATGGCGCAAGCTATGCGGGCCGTTTCCATGAGAGCGATTCCAGAATATCCATACCCTGCAACCTTCGTGCCAGGCCGTCCCTCGCCGAGGTTCGCGGCGGCTTGAATGCGCGGTCTCTACATACACCAGTTCTGGAATCGCTGCAGCGTCCTCGGGGTAAACCAGAACATCCTTGCTGAGCCTGGGATTGGTTCGATTTTGGAGAGCAGCATGATCCCTTACCCATTCATAACTGCGCAACAGGTTACTATCTCGACTGCTATAGAATCATTTTTTAAACAAATGCTCCTGGCTTAGTCAACGCGTTTCCCGGACGCTGAAGCTATCCGTTTTTTCATTGCCTCGATCAGGGGCTGCTGGAACCGAGGCTCGACGGTTTGGGCCAGCAGGAGCGCTTTCTGGAAGAACGGGAGAGCATCCTGCGGCCGGCCGCTTGCGTCCAGCACTTTGCCCAGTACAGCATTGACGCTGGCCGAGTCGGGCGTCAGAGCCTCAGCTTGTTGTGCTTCGCTTAAGGCTTGCGGAAGGTCTTTTTGCGCCAGCAGCAGACCCGCTTTTTGCGTGTGGCTCAGCGCGGCGGCCAGTGGGATGTTGAAGTGCCCATCGTAGACAAAGACGCCGTAGTCGACCACCGCCACGGGCTTCAGTTGCTTGAAGTTTTCGTAGGGATTCAAAGAGCCGGGCCCAAACTCGAAGCCCGATAAAACACCGGCGCTCATGAACACCGGACCATCCATCGCCGCCGGCACATCGTGCGGGCCATCGAAATAGAGCGAATCGGCGGTGATGAGCGGACGGCAGGGAATGCCGTAGTAGCTGAAGTCTGCAACTCCCTGGCCAAAGTAGGCAAACCAGCAATCCTTGATGCCGTGGGCGTCGGTGTAGCGCCGGACGGCTTTCATCTGCTGCCCCCAATCCGAACTGGAATCGCTGAGCAGGTTATGCACGGCTGCTGGGCCTCCAGCCGCTTCATTGGCATAAGAAACATAGGCAGGAAAGGCGTGCATCACCGATGTGGCCTGGAAGACCAGGAGCAGGACGACCACCGAGAGCCAGCGTCGATTCTTCTGGGCGAGCTTCCAACTCGCACCGCCAAGCAAGACGGTGAGGAAGATATAAATGGGAAGAACATGACGAACCCCGATGTTCATGCCCCCGGCCATCGCAAAGGCCATGTAGATTGCGGCGGGGACGGCCATATAAAGGATCTCGCGCGGAGCGCGAAGCCTTCCCGTCGCGATCGTCCACAGGGCAATTCCGAAGAGGATCAAGAACGAAAGGGTTGACTTGATGACCATGGCGATGGGGAAGTAGAACCAGACCGGGTGCGGATAGATAGTGCCAAGCAGGAAACTGGTGAACGCCTTCGATTGAATCAGCACATGGGCAAAGCCGTAGATATAGGACTCGGGGAGCAGGTGCAGCTTCGCCATCAGAGCGAGCGCCGCTCCTTCGAGATGGCTGGGAACACGCGCCAGTTGCGCCGCCATAAGCGGGTTGAGTTGCAAGCCGTCTGCCCGTGCCGCATAGCGGAATCCATAGGTCGCCCAAAGCACGGCAACGGCGATCAGCGCAATGGCGATCAGTGCTACGCCAGAGTGCATAAAGCGCCGGCCTAAGCTGACGGGCGCTCTTTTGATTGAAGCCGCATTGGGCCACAGGGTTTCGCCAACTCCCAACAAAAGCAACATGGGAAGCAGCAAGACGTTGCTGTGCTTGCTGGCCAGCGCCAGACCAACCGCAAGGCCAACCAGCGCCAACCGTATTTTGCTGGGCGACTTGGCGTAGCGATAGAACGCATAGATCGAGGCAAACATAAAATAAGCGCCGCCGGCATCGGTCGTCATCAGCGCCGAATGCGCGAGCAATGTGGGATCGAAGACCAGAAGACCGAGGGCAATCAGTCCGGCGCCTGCGCCGAACATCTCCTGTGTGGCCAGAAACACCATCAAGGCAAGCAGGATCGTGATCCCTGAAGTCGCCATGCGAACCCGGAACAGGATCGTGTTCGCGTCATTGCCGAACAGGAAGTCCCTGCCTCCAGCCGCTTCTTCAAGCCGGTAAGGACGCCCCTGCAGCGGAGGCATCTTGAGTTCCATCTCGATCAACGGAAGGGCGCCCAGAAACTTGATCAGTGGCGGGTGCTCCGGGTTGAGGCCGTAGTCTCCATGCATCGCCTGCATATAGGCGGAGTAAATATGATCCGGCTCGTCCCAGGTAGCCGAGTTCATATTCGCCATCAGCGATAGTTGCAGCAAGAGGATCGCAAGCAAGGCTGCAACGGCAAACGAAAGTTGAAAACCGCGGAGTCCCGGAGATCTCATGAGCCTGCTTTTCCAAAACGGGTGAACCGAACAATTATGTCACCCACCTCGAGGCAGAAGGCAAATGCGAAGCCTGTCGCCTCCGATCACACGATGGACACGGCCAAAGCGTGCTCGTCTTCGGCTCTCAGATCGTCCGGTCGTCTACGGATTCGAGCGTCACATCGGGCCGCTGGCGGCTGGCGAAGCTGCGGAACTCCTTGACTTGTTGCAGGCGGAAGTCCGGCCCCGCGTTTTTCGGCAGGCGCAGGCGGAAGAAGTCCGCGCCCTCCACGTCTTTCAGCCAGAAGGCGGGGCGTGCGTCGGCCGCGCGGGTGGCGATTTCGACGTTGCTCAGCTCCAGGTTGCGCACGTGGCGGGCAAAGAGGCCGCAGGCGGGCAGATCGCCGAACATGTGCGGGTCGGGATAGGCCGCCTCGCGTTCCTCGGGCTGGATCGCCGCTTTCTCCGCTGTGGCTCCGCCTACCTGCTCCAGATAGACGTTGTCGATCTTCACGTCCTCGATGCAGTGGCCGGGAACCCCGCTCAAAATCGAGGGCAGAGGCGACGCGCCGGAGCTGGTGATATTGCTCAAAATCACCCGCCGCATGACGCCCACCTTGGCGTCCTTGGGCCCGCGCATACGGCTGCCCAGGCGCAGGAAGAGCGGGGCGCTGCGAATGTCGCGCATGGTGATGCCGGTAAACGTAATGTCTTCGCAGATGGCGCCGTCTTCCGACTCCAGCGCAAAGCCCTGGCAGCTCTCGAAGACGCAGTTGGAGATGGTTACATTGATAAATCCGCCATTGGATTCGGTGCCCAGCTTGATGCGCCCGGTGGGCACGGGACGAGTGTGGATCTCATGGCGCTTCCATGTGCCGTCGAGCATGGCGCCCAGTTCGAAGCCGCCGGTGACGTAGCAGTTGGTAATGGTCAGGTTCTCGGTGGGGCGCGCGTAGCCCAGCGAGTAAGAGCTCTTGGGGCAGATGCCGTCGTCCCAGGGCGAGTTGACCGCGCAGTTCGAGACGCGCACGTTCTTGCAGCAGTCGATGTCCATGCCGTCGCGGTTGGTGTCGATGATGAGGTTGTCGATGGTCAGGTTGTCGACGCCGGTGGCCAGAATCGCGAACCAGCCGCCCTGCAGGACCTTGAAGTCGCGCAGCAGCACGTTGCGGCAATTCTTGAGCGCGATGGCCTTGTTGCCCACGCCGGGCTTGCGGGAGTCGGGCAGCGCCGTCTCTTTGTCCCAGCCGCGCGAGAGCCCCTTGCCCCAGATCAGCCCCGGCCCGGTGATGGAGATGTCGTTGAGGTCTTCGCCCCACAGCAGCGAGTTGTGCCAGTGGTTGTGGCCGTAGTCCTGGTAGGGCTCCCAATCGCCCTGCGGCTCGGCGGCGTCGTAGCCCCCGGTAAGCAATCCCTCGTAGGGCGTGGGAGCGGCCAGAATCACCGCGCCGTGGTCCAGAAATAGCCCCACCTTGCTCTTCAAACGAATCGAGTAGCTCAGATAGACGCCGGCGGGAAAGACCACCGTTCCGCCCCCGGCCCTGGCCGCGGCCTCGATGGCGCGATTAATGGCCGGCGAGTCGAGGTTGGCGCCGTCACCCTTGGCGCCGTAGGCGGCCACGCTGAATGCCGCGCCGCCAAGCAGATTCGCCTGTACCGGCTCGGCATGAACCCCGGCCTGCTGCAGACCGGTACCCGCCAGAGCGCTGGCCACCATGGGCGTTGCCGCCACTGCTGCTCCGCTGCTTGCCCACTTCAAAAGATCTCTACGCCGCATCTTTTTCGCCTCGCTCATTGGTGGATGCGCCTGCGCCCTGGGGCGCAGATGCTCCGTGCAGTGGTAGGACCACCGCCGCTCCACCTTAATCGACCGCGGGGAGATTCGGCAAGGCCCGGCGGCGTATAGGTACACTACTTGCAGCAGATAACTTTTTGCCAGGATCGTCCCTCATGTCTATCCAGCGCGACAAGCCGCCCACCATCGTCGATGTTGCCCGCGAGGCGGGCGTGGGCATCATGTCGGTCTCGCGCGTGCTCAATCATCATCCCGGCCTGAAGCAATCCACGCGCAACAAGGTGATGGCGGCGATGGACCGCATCGGCTACACGCCCAACGACGCAGCGCGCATGTTGAAGGGGCGGCGCGGTAGAACCATCGGGCTGATCGTCCCCGACCTCTCCGACTTCTATGCCAGTTGCTTTCACGCTATTCAAGCCGTGGCCATGCGCCACAACTACCAGACCATGGTGGCGGCCACCGGCAGGGACGTTCAGATCGAGGATCGCCAGTTGCAGGCCATGCGCCTGCACGGCATCGCCGGCCTGCTCATCGCCAGTTGCGGCAGCGACGGCCGCCAGTTGAAGCTGATCGAGGAGAGCGGCATCCCCATTGTGGCCTTCGACCGGCCCACCGCGCTGCGCACCGACGCCGTGCTGGTGGAGAACCGCGAGGGCGCCGAGAGCGGCGTTCGCCACCTCATCGAACACGGCCATACGCGCATCGCCTGCGTCGGCTACGACAGCGGCAGCTACACCGTGCGCGAGCGCATCGAGGGCTACGCCCAGGCCATGCGTTCGGCCGGCCTGCCTGCGATGGTGATCGGCGACATCGATTCGCCCGAGACGATGGAGCGGGTTGCCGCCGGCTGGCGAGCTGACCCCGAGCGCCCCACGGCGGTCTTTTCTCTCAAGCGCATCACCTCGGCCTTTCTCTTGCAGGCGCTGCACCGGCAAAAGCTGCGCGTGCCTGAAGAGATTGCGGTGGTGGGCTTCGACGATTTCGAGTTAGCCGAAGTGCTGGGCACGCCGCTCACGGTGGTGATGCAGTCTCCCGCGGATGGGGCGCGCACCGCGGCCGAACTGCTCTTCAGCAAGATCGAAGCCGGGCAGAAAGCCACACCGCCCGAGGAGCAGAGGGTCAAGCTCTTCTTCCCCACCCGCCTGATCGCACGCCGCTCCTGCGGTTGCAGCCAAGGGGATTGATCCGCTGCTCTGGCGGCGGAGAAGGCTTCTGCATCGAGATTGCATTTGAATCTTATTGGGAAGAAAGCAAAGAAATCCGGGGAAATGCTTCTTTCCACGCGCTTTGTAACCGGGCAGGAGATCCGTCGTGCCGATAAAGCAACAGAATCATGCTGGGCCTTCCAGCGATTCCTGTATTCCTGTGCCCATAAACCATGCATTCAAGTTGGCGCAAACCTCGGCGAGGGAAGACCTGGCACGAGGGTTCCAGGGTTTCGCCATCCTGGACCCGCTCCAGGTCGTTGACCACATAGTTTTGCACCACTGAGGGCGCCACCGGTCTCGATTTTGAAACCGGGGATAGTACGAATTGAAATTCATCTTCATGCGGTTCCGGGCGCTCACCCGCACTGAATGGGCGCAACTTTCGTGACTGGCCATTCCGCTGTCAAACGAAGAAGCGGCCTGGTTACAATCGAACCATGGCGACCATTGGACCAACGTCCTCTCCGCGCGTTCTCTTTCTGGGCCGCTGCACGCTCGATGCGCTCTATTGGCTGGATCGCCTTCCCGACGAAGACAGCAAGGTCTACGCTCGCCAGTTTCACGCCGCGCCGGGCGGTCCTGCGGCCAATGCCGCGCTGACCCATGCGCGGTTGGGCGGGGAAAGCCTCCTCATCAGCGCCGTGGGCGGCGGGCCGTGGGCCGATGCGGTGCGCGCCGAGTTTGCCCGCAGCGGAATTCGCCTGCTCGATCTGGCCGCCGCAACCGCCTACCAGACTCCGCTGACCACTGTTTTGCTGGGCGCCGAACGGGCCAGCCGCACCATCGTCAATCCGCCCCTGGAAAACGTAGCTCTGACTGCGCTTCCCGGATCGTGGGAGCGGGCGGTTCCGGCGGAGTGGGGCGCGATTCCGCCGGTTATTCTCACGGACGGCTTTCACTTGGCCGAAACGCTGCCTCTGCTCGCCGCCTGCCGCACAGCGGGTGCGGAGATCTGCCTGGACGGCGGCAGTTGGAAGCCGGGAACCGATCTGCTCGCCCCGCTGCTCACCACCGCCATTTGCAGCGAGCGTTTTACGTTACCCGGCGTTGCGCTCCCAGGTGCGCACAACGGTCCGGAGAGCCTTTTTGCGTGGTTTGCGGCGCAGGGCGTTGCACAGATCGCCGTCACCCGCGGGCCGCGATCGATCCTGGGTTGGGAACGCGAACGCCGCTTCGAGATCGCCATCGAAGCCATCGCCGCCGCCGACACGCTGGGCGCGGGCGATGTGTTGCATGGCGCTTATTGCCACTTCCGCGCGCTGGGAGCGGCCTTCGAGCCGGCGCTGCGCCACGCGGCCCGCGTCGCCACCGAATCCTGCAAGTGGATAGGGATTCAGCTCCAGCCCGCGTGCAACATTTAGGGAACCTCTGATTAAGTGGGAAATTTGAAGGGTACGGGCTTTAGCCCGTACATAAAGCCAGAGGAATCAAAGGGCTTTAGCCCCTGAGGGAAGGTCGGCTTTGACAAAGAGCACTTAATCAGAGGTTCCCTGGAGCGAGAATCAGTCTCCCGGCTGGCCGTGTTCTTGTCTTCGCGCCTAGCTCGCGGCCAATTCGAGGCCGGCGATCTCGACCTCCAGGCCGCCGAAGTCGGGGTGGTCGTTTTCGCGGATGCGGTAGGCAATGTCGATGCGGGAGTCCTTGACCAGTCCCAGAGCCTGCGAGCGGGCGGCCAGATCCCAGCCCACCGCCTTCATCGCACCGCCTTGCGGCGCCTGCGCTGCTGCGGGGGAAGTTGAATCCTGGGCCAGCTCGAGCCGCAGATGGCGCTCTTTCATGAAGCGGGGCGCCGAGACCAGCCGCGCATTGCGGGCTACAAAGATCGGTTCGGCATTGCCGTGGCCCAGCGGCTCCAATTTGCGCAGCCAGCCGGCCAGCACCGGGGTGATGCGGTCCAGGGGCAGCTCGGCGTGGATCTTGAGCAGGTGCTCGGCTTCGCGGGCAGCCAGATGCTCGCCGGCGTAAAGGCGCAGGCGGCGCTTCAACTCGGGCAGAGAGCTGGCGGGCAAGGAAAAACCCACGGCGAAGGCGTGTCCGCCGAAGCGGGTGAAGAGATCGGCGCAGCTCTCCAAGGCGCTGAGCAGCGGAAAACCATCCACCGAGCGGCCGGAACCCTGCGCCACACCGTCTTCGATGCTGACCACCAGAGCCGGTTTGGCGGTGCGTTCGACCACCCGAGAAGCCAGAATGCCGATGACTCCGCGGTGCCAGCCCTCGCCCTCGATCACCAGCATCCGGTCGGCGGCCAGTTCTTCATCCCTGGCCAGACGCTGCACGATGGCGGCGAGCGCTGTGGCTTCCGTCTCGCGGCGTTCGCGATTGAGGCGGTCCAGTTTGTCGGCCAGTTGGTGGGCGCGGGCCGGGTCGCGAGTGGTAAACAGCTCGATCACCTCCGAGGCCACGTCCATTCGTCCCGCGGCGTTGATGCGCGGAGCAATGCGGAAGCCCACATCGAAGGCGCTGATCGGTTTGGCTGCCGGGTCAAGCTGGGTGGCGGCAAAGAGGGCGCGCAATCCGGGACTGGCCGGATGGCGCAGCTCTTTCAATCCCAGCGCCGCGATCACCCGATTCTCGCCCTTGAGCGGCACCGCATCGGCAATGGTGGCGATGGCGGCCATCTTCAAAAAGCTGGGCAGAATCTTCTCGCGCAGACGCACCGGATCGCGGCGCTCCAGCACCGCCTGAGCCAGCTTGAGGGCGATGGCCGCGCCGCAGAGCGCTTTTTCCGGGTAGGGGCAGCCGGGCAGGTTGGGGTTCAGAATGGCCAGCGCGTGAGGGACGGCTTCGCCGGCTTCGGGCAGATGGTGGTCGGTGATGATGAGGTCCAGGCCGAGCTGGCGGGCGGTTTCGGCCTCTGCAAAGGCTCTCATGCCCGTGTCGACGGTAATCACCAGCCGGGCGCCGTCGGCAAAAGCGGCCTTGAGCACCTCGGATTGCAGTCCATAGCCCTCTTTGAGCCGGTGCGGCACGTGAAAGCGGGCGATGCCGCCCAGCATCTCGATGGCGGTCTTGAGCAGAACCACCGCGGTGGTGCCGTCCACGTCGTAGTCGCCATAGAGCAGCACCGGTTCGCGGGCGTCGATGGCGCGGTCCAGGCGCGCGGCTGCCTCGCTCATGCCCAGCATAAGCATGGGATCGTGCAGATGGCTGATTTCGGGATTCAGGAAGGCGTGGGCGGCGCGGGACTCGCTGATGCCGCGGGCGATGAGCAACTCGGCCAGCACCAAAGGCAGGCGGGCGAAGCTGGCTAGTTCAGCGGCTTGTTGCGGATGCTGCTCAACCAGCACCCAGCGCTGGCGGGGTGGGGAGAGAAGAGAGGTGCGCGGAGCGCCCGGCGACGCCATCGAAGCGGCCGCCGGGACTCCCACGCCTGGGTTCGCCGTGCTCACCCGGTTTACTCGTCCTCGTGGTCGTGGCCGCAATCGCACTCGTGATCCTGGTCGTCGATCACGATGTCTTGGAAGGCCTCGATGTCTTCCAGCAGGCTCTGGAAGCGCTCGTACCACTCGGTGGTGGTCTCGTGCACGAAAGCCACGCCCTGGTAGACGTAGCCCAACTGGATGTAGCCCAGGTTGCCGGCATATTTGGCGAGCCATTGGGCCTCGACCAGTTCGCTGGCTTCTTCGTCGGGGAAGTTCATCTCACTGGCTTCCTCGATCAGGGCGTCCAATTCTTCGCGCTCCAGGGTCATCTCGCTGAAGGTCACAAAGGGAGAGCCAACGTGCTTGGCCATCTCCACAAAGTCCTTCCAGGAGTCGGGGTTGCCGTCGTCTTCCCACACAATCGTGGGAATCTCCTCGGTCACATAGCCGGGGAGGCGGCGCATTCCGTGGCCTTCAATAAAGGCCACCATATCGTCTTTCAGCGGGAGCAGGTTGTCTGTGTTCATAGTCAAGCTCTTATTCTCGCAGAAACGGACCGCCGGCGCTGAGCAATTCTGTGAAGATCGCCTCTGGGGCCGCACGCGTGGGTGAGTTGCCGGGCGGTTATTCAATGTAGCTGCCGTTGCATCCATTACGCAAGAAGGGATTTAAGAGCGCAAAACCGCCGCCGGCTGTTGGCCGCGGTATACAGCAACGAGAAAATCGATTTATTCTGAAATCCCCGAGTTTTAGTTCCGGAGGTTCGTCTTTTGCCCGCATTCGAGCGCCACGTCTTTGTCTGCCACAACACACGCCCCGCGGATGCGCCCCGCCGCTCCTGCACCGCCGACGGCAAGAGCGATCTGCACACCCAGTTGCAGCAGTTGAGCAGAGCCGCCGGCCTGGCCGCCACGGTGCGCATCAACAAGGCAGGCTGCCTGGACCAGTGCGAGCACGGCCCGGTGGTGGTGGTCTATCCCGAAGCCATCTGGTACGGCAACGTGCAGCCCAGCGACGCCGCCGACATCGTTACCGAGCATCTCGTCGCCGGTCGCCCGGTCGAGCGGCTGCGCCTGGCCGACGAGTGCCTCAACTCAAAAAACTGCCCGCACCGCGACTGAGCGGCGCGGCCTGCGAGGGCGTAAGACAGCGACCGGAGTCCGCCGGGTGTACACGATGCGGCTCGATGGTTTATCCTGTGCCTTCAATCCATGATCTTCTCACGCGACTACATCGGATATCTCGCCCGTCGTACGGCCAAGCACCTCATCGATGCCAAGCTGATCACCGTCAGTAACTTGAAGGGGGTCGAAGAGGGCATCGCCGGGGGGCTTATCGAAGAGCTTTCTCTGGAAGACCGCATCAACGAAGAGGTGCGTGTGATTCTCGAGGCGTACTCGGAAGAGATGCGCAAATCCGGCGCGCAATACGCCGAGATGTTCAAGAAGGTCAAGACCGAGTTGGCCAAGAAATACAAGGCGGTGCTATGAGGATCAGCCGCGACAAGCTCAACAAGCTGGCCCACACCGTGGCCGACACCCTGGCCGAGATCGACGAGGTTGGTTTTCTCGAAGAGCGCAACGTTATTCGCCAGGAAGCCCGCAAGATTCTCGAAGAGCTGCTCGAGCAGGAGGCCAAGATCGACGTGGCCGCCCGCTTGAAGATCTCCAACCAGCGCAAGATCATCCTGGAAGGCTCGCAGGAGTGGGAGATCCTCTACCGCAAGTACTACAACGACGAGGTCCGCAAACTGGGCGTCGACGGCGGCAAGTAGGCACGATTCTTCAGATTCTTCCCCGATCTTCTGCGCACCTGTCAAAGACCCGCTGTACCAGTGCTTTCGGCTTTGGCATCCAACCGATTTTTTGTTAAAGTAGTAGAGGAGCGGTCGGGAACGGCTGCTTTCGCGAGTGTGGCGCTATCGTCCAGGGGTTAGGACGTGAGATTCTCAATCTTAAAACACGGGTTCGATTCCCGTTAGCGCTACCAAAGATCAGTACAAAGAGGTGCCGTGATGCTTTTTAGCTCCGGCATCTCTTTTATTTTGTTGACATTTATGTCCATACAGGGGTAACATTGTCCAACAGCATCCAGCCTTGGCGTGGGGTAAGTTTTAGGGGTAACCCTATTCCACGGCTTTGGAGTTACCCCAATGGCCCTGACCGATACCGCTATCCGCAATGCCAAGCCCGCTTTGAAGCCCGCCAAGCTGTTTGATGAGCGCGGACTGTTCCTGCTTGTTACCCCTACCGGGGGTAAGTGGTGGCGTTTTCGCTTCCGTTTCGACGGCAAGGAAAAGCTGCTGTCCCTGGGCGTATACCCTGACGTTGGCCTGAAAGACGCCCGCAACCGCCGCGACGAAGCCCGGAAGTTGCTGGCCGAAGGCACGGACCCCGGCGAAGAGCGCAAGACCCAAAAGATGGCAAAGCAGGACCGGGCCGCCAACAGCTTTGAAGCCGTGGCGCGGGAGTGGTTCGGCAAGTTTTCTTCCCAGTGGGTCGAGCACCACCAGCGGCGCGTAATCCGCCGATTTGAGCGCGACGTTTTTCCTTGGATGGGCGGCAAACCGATTGCCGAAGTGACCGCGTCGGAATTGCTGGCAGTGGTCCGGCGGATTGAAGGCCGGGGCGCGCTAGAAACCGCACACCGGGCGCTGGGCGATTGCAGTCAGGTTTTCCGCTATGGAGTGGCGACGGGGCGCTGTCCCCGCGATCCTTCCGGCGATCTACGCGGGGCGCTCCAGCCAACGAATGCCGAACACTTCGCCTCTGTGACAGAACCGGCCCAAGTTGCGGCGCTCTTGCGGGCGCTGGACGGCTACAAGGGGACATTCACAGTTGCCTGTGCGCTTCGCCTTGCGCCTTACGTCTTTGTGCGTCCTGGCGAGCTTCGCAAGGCGGAATGGTCTGACTTCGATCTTGACGCGGCGGAATGGCGCTACATGGTCACCAAAACCAACACCCCGCACATTGTCCCGCTGGCATCCCAAGCCGTGAGCATTCTGCGCGATCTTCACGCCTTGACCGGCAGCGGGCGCTATGTCTTTCCGGGGGCGCGTAGTAGCAAGCGCCCCATGAGCGATAACGCCATTCTGGCGGCCATGCGGCGCTTGGGCATCGGCAAAGACGAGATGAGCGGCCACGGCTTCCGGGCAATGGCGCGAACGATCCTTGACGAAGTGTTGGGCGTTCGCCCTGACTACATCGAACACCAGTTAGCCCATGCGGTGAAAGACCCCAACGGACGGGCCTACAACCGCACCAGCTTTCTCCCCGAACGGCGGGAGATGATGCAGCAATGGGCTGATTACCTGGACAAGCTGAGGACTGGCGCGGAGGTAATAGCGCCACAAGGGGGCAAAGCATGAGTAACAGTGAACAGATGGAGTGGCTACTACTTACGGAAGCTGCCCATGACCTTGAGGTGGAATCCCAAGGAACACCCGCGCCCATCGGCGAGATGCAAAAACGTTTCCCGGAAGAATATGAGGTTGCCCGTAAACTTGCGTCAGGCATCGCGTACAGCTTTGCCGTCACGGTCCTTTCAACAAGACAGGCAGAAAAAATATCGGAGATGATTCACTCTGAAGACGAGGGGCTAAGGGCGATTCAGGATGTATTGAACATGCAACCTGTGAACGCCCTTACACTCGCAACTTTAGTCAGGCTAGAACGTGTGCGTAACGCGAAAAAAGGAGCCGAGATGCGGCACAACAAACCCGGCGGTTCACGGGAAAAGCAGGAGCAGATACGCGCAATATGGGCAAGGGGAAATTTTGGCAGCCGGGACCTTTGCGCCGAAGAGGAGAGTGGCGCACTGGGGATGTCCACTTCTGCTGCTCGAAAAGCGCTACGCAATACCCCGGAACCACCTAGCCGCTGCAAGTAGAGGCTAGCCGCTGCTACCACAGGGTATTCCAGCTTCATTCAGAACAGGACAAGATGGGATTGTCTTGAATCTTCTGACATGAGGCGAATCAAACATGCTGCAACTTCCCGAAACCGGCTATCTGCGCCTACCGCAAATTCTGGGCAATCCCAAAGCAAACATCCCCGCGCTTATTCCTATCAGCCGCTCGGCTTGGTGGGCTGGAATCAAGGCTGGGCGCTACCCCAAAGGCGTTCACCTTGGCCCGCGTACAACGGTTTGGCCCGTGGAAAGCATCCGCGCCCTCATTGCTTCCACCAAGCAGGCGGACAGCAAGTGACCGCCGCTGTATTCGCTGATCTGGTGCAAGCGCAGCGCACCGGCGCGGGCCGATGGAAGGCTTGCTGTGCAACTCACAATGATCGATCCCCGTCGTTGTCTATCCGGGATGGGGAAAACGGCCATGTGACCCTGTTCTGCCGTGCGGGGTGCCCCCTGGACGCAATTCTGGCCGCTCTGCATCTGGTGAGAGACGATCTTTCCGGGCCGCCACCTTCACCAACACAGGCCGCCGCAATTCGGGCTGCATACGAAACCCGCCAGAGCGCCGCCAGAGCCGAACGCAAGGCACGGCTGGCCGCATCGGGCCGCGTGAGAGGGTTGCAAGCCGTGGTGAACGAACTGGCGGCTGCGCTGGTGCGTTCGCCAGAGAATACCGCGCTTGCCCGGTTGCTTCATTCGGCATCGGACAAATTGCGCGTGGCCGAAGCCGCCGCGAAACAATCGAACCCCATGCGCCGGGTAAGTGCGCAAGGCAAGGATACTAGGAATGGGCGGCTCTCCAATTGAACCGGGCGTGATTGCAAGCACTGAGAGCTTCATTCGCCGATTCTGCATCTTGCCAGACGCGGCCTATCTCCCGCTTGCACTATGGGCCGCTGCAACTCATCTGCCCGATGTGTTCGACGCCTTCCCCTATATCGCGCTGCTGTCACCGGCCAAGCGATGCGGCAAGACTCGTGTGCTGGAAGTCTTGGAACTGCTCACATCAAACGCATGGCGCGGCACGTCGGCCACCAGCGCCGCGCTCTTCCGCATGATGGAGAACGTGCCGACGCTGCTATTGGACGAGGTGGAAGCCCTGGGAAACAGCAAGCCGTCAGAGAGCGCACAGGCCGTTCTCGCAGTTCTCAATGCAGGACACAGAAAGGGCGCAACCATTCCACGATGCGTTCCGCCAGACTTCAAGGTTCGCAACTTCCCGGTTTATGGCCCCAAGGCATTCGCGGCAATTGGCATGTTGCCGGATACTCTGGCGGACCGCTGCATCCATGTCACGATGCAGCGCAAAACCCCGTCTCAGACCGTGGGCCGCTTTTTGCAGGGAAGAGCCAAGGCCGATGCAGAGCCGGTCCGGGAATCGTTGGAGGAATGGGCGAAAGCCTATCAGGAATCCGTCCGCTGTGCCTACGAAAATATGAACGATCTGAAGTTTCTGTCAGACCGGGACGCGGACCTTTGGATGCCGCTCTTTGCCGTCTGTACCGTTGCCGCACCGGAACGGTTAGGCGAACTTCAGCGGTGCGCTGTGGCGCTCTCTCGCGAAAAGGCCGCTGGTGACGTGGAAGACTCGCTCCCGCTCAAGTTGCTGGCCGATGTGCAAAAGGTCTGGCCCACGGGAGCCGACAGAATGACAACGGCAACTCTGCTTCAAGGGTTGAAAGAGATTGCCGAGAGTCCTTGGGCCGCACACGATCTGAATGCAAACAGGCTATCGGCAATGCTCCGCCCGTTTGGTGTTACATCGCGCCAGATTCGTACCGGAAGTGAAACAGTGAAAGGCTACCTGAGAGCCGGTTTGAGTGAAGCATTCTCCCGCTACCTGCCCCAAGGTGGTGCGTCAACCGAAACAAGCGAAACAACCCGCGCAAACATTGGGGATAATGATGATTTTTGAGCCGAAACACTGCCTTAATGTTTCGCCTGAAAAATGCGCTGAAACCCGCATGAATAAGGGATTGTTTCGATTGTTTCGGTTTGAAAGGGACTTGAGAGCATGAATACACAAAACCCGTCACAGAGAAGAAGGGACAGCCGCCGATGAAGACGTGCGCTGTGTGTAGCCATTCGAGCCGGGCGGAGATTGACCGGCTTCTAGTGGAGAAAGTCTCTCTCCGGGACATTGCGGGACACTTCGGCGTGTCCCGATCCGCATTATCTCGCCATGCCGGACACATCCCCGTCGCGCTGGTGGCCGCGAAAGAGGCTTGCATGGTGGCAGATGCCGGAACGTTGCTCGATCAAGTCAAGGGACTGGTGGCGCGCGCCACGGGAATCCTGGACAGGGCAGAGCAGGCCGGGGAGCATCAAGCTGCGCTCGGAGCCATTCGAGAGGTGCGAGGCTGCCTGGAGTTGCTCGGCAAGCTCAACGGGGAGCTAAGGACAAGCACCGGCGCAATAGCAGTTGCGAATGCGCAGACCGTTCCTGTTCGCACACTCAGCGATTTCTATGGGGGCTTGCGCGGCATGAAGGAAGTCCGTGCTGCACTGTACGGGGAATCAGGCGAGTGATTGCGGCGCTTGCTTCGATTCCCGCTGGTGCGGAGGGAAAGGCTGGGAGCACCCCGAAGCCGTGAAAGGCTGATAAAACCTAAATGGATAATGCTTCAGCACCTATTGCAGCCAAGGTGTACTTCCTTTGGGTGTTTTTATTGTGGCTCCGGGTCAATCCCTTCAGACACACGTACTGAACATATTCTTACCTGTTCCTCCGTTAGGCCGCTGCCTGTGTATTGCCACTGCTTCTTGCAATAGTAGGGGCGAACCTTACTATTGACGGCCTGCCTGATTCGCTCACAGGCGGCAGGAGAATAACCAATACAGTACGATGGTTCGCCTGGAACTCCACAAACCTTGGTGACACGCTGGCCACTCATTTCGTTCACACACGGAAGTCCACCCAAGGAGTCTTGATTCCTGCAAACGTCCCTTGCAACTTGGCCCAAGACTGAACGCGGCGGGATCAGAATCCAGCCAGTGCTTACAGGGCCGTTCGCGCCATTGCCCCCAGCGGGCATAATAACGTGCTCATGGCAGTCGAAAATGAATGGCTGGGCGACAACGTCCACTCCGTGTATGCCTGCCCAGACGCTCACGCCCAAACTTGTATGCCGGATGGTACCCATGTTTACTCTGAACTTTAGGCCGTTATCGGCTTCATAGGTTTTCCAGTGATTTGGGGGCGTCGGATGTTTTTTGATTTCCTCAGCGCAGATTTTTGCCTGTTCTGATGAGAACGCAGTGGGGTTGTACCCGTCCGTGCAAGCCGTTACGGAGCATTTGTCAAATGGACCACCGCCAACTCGATACTGCGGTGCAAGGACATAGCACTGGGCCTTGAGCGCAGCCGGTGAAACGATTGCTAGCAAGATCGTGCTCAGAATCGCTACTCGGTAGGTCATTGCGAATCCTCCGGTTTCGTTTCCCCGATCAATGCTCAATCCCGTGCGGGATTTTCAATGTTCGGCATACCGAACATTCTAGTCGATTACGGCGGTAACGATGGGAGAATGGCAATCTCTTTTCCCGTCCGTCTCGGTCGCCGTTTGAGTGATTTACGGGAAAAGCATGGCCTGTCTCAAACCCAGCTTGCGGACATGGCTGGAATTGGACGAGCGCACCTTAGCCAAATCGAGAATGGAGCCGTTGCCGCCAGAATTGACACCCTGTACGCGCTGGCACAGGCTCTTGATTTGAAGCTAGAAGAGTTGTTCAAAGGGTTCTGATGGAGTGTCTGTCTAAATCAATGCTCCCAGCTTCCCCGACTCCTTGGTAAACTTGAGCGTATGCTGTTGTGTTGCGTCTGTCCGCGCGGCGGGAAAGATTTGAAGAGCAGCGCCCGTTAAACCGGGGTAACTATTGGGGTAACAAGGCCATAACGAAAAGAATATATAATTTATTATCATATACTTAGAAACGACAATCGATTCCCGTTAGCGCTACCAATCTTTCTTCCGAAGAAGTCCAAAGACATCCAAAAAGATAAGAATATAAAGGCCTTAGCGGGAAATTCCTCCCGCTGAGGTCTTTTTTGCGCCTATGAAACACCGGGGGCAGGCAGGAGCAGCAGGCCACGATCTGGCATGAGATCCCCGGTTAGCGAATTGCAACCGGCCGCTCTTCCATGCCGCGCAAACGCTGCCGGGGTTTTGCCGGAGATGATACACAAGAAAGAGATGAACGCGACCACCGGAATGCGGTTGAGTCCTCCTGTTGCAGCCGGCCGCGATGGCGTTTGCCTTCTTGCGGAAGCCGGATTGCGGCAATCGGCTCGTCCTAGCTTCGCTTCCGAATCGAGTAAGAAGCAAGTGTGGACTGGTAGGTCCACGCTCAAGCCGGCCCGTAGGCCAGCGCTACATTTTTATATCCCCTGGGCCGGCGAAAACCGGTGGGAGACTGAAAGGAAAGCGGGGTCCTCGGCGCAGTGAACGAAACTCACGGAAATTCCGCGCGCCGGGCGTTGCTGGTGCTGCATCCCGCCTTTGCTTTGACAGGCATCTTGCAGGCTGTGAATGGGCCGCTGATGCCGTCCATGGCGGCCACCTTTCATTGGAACGACAGCCGCTCGGGGCTGCTGTTTCTGCTCTACTTCACGGCCAGCTCGACGGGGCCGCTGCTGTGCCGCTTCAACTACACGCGCACCATGGTGCTGGGCTTTATGGCGATGGCCGTGGGAGGCGTGGGCGCGGCGCTGGCCGGGCCGCCGCTGCTCCTGCCGGTCTTTCTGCTGCTGGGGCTCTCGAACGGCGTGGCCACATCATCGATCAATCTGCTGGTGGGGCGCAACTACCGGGCCAACTGCGCGCCCACCCTTACCCTGCTGAACTTTACCTGGAGCGCCGGAGCGCTGGCCGCGCCGCTGCTGGCCGCGCCGCTGCTGCTGCATCACAGCTATCGCGCCGTTTACTTGTTGGTGGCCGCGGGCGGATTGACGGCGGCGCTGGCCTGCCGGGCCTTGCTGCGGGATGGGCCGGAACCGGAGCCCGTCGAGCGGCTCGATGCGGGCCTCTCCCCGGCGCGGCTGATCGCCATCTTTGCCGCCATCGCTTTTCTCGAAGTGGGCGTGGAGAACACCGCGCTGGCCTGGATGAGCACCTACTTGCAGCGCATGGCCGGCGAAGGAATGGCGCTGGCGGCGGCGGTCTCTTCGCTCTATTGGGCGGGTTTTCTCTCTTCGCGCGCGCTCGCTTCGCTGCTGCTGTGGCGGGTCGAGGCGATGCGGGTCTTCTGGACGGCGCTGGGAGCGGCCTTCGCGGCGGCGCTGCTGCTGATTGTCTTTCCCGCCGGCTGGAGCCGTGGTCCGGCAATCTTTTTGCTGGGCGCGGCGCTGGGGCCGATCTATCCGCTGCTACTGTCGGCGCTCTTTGCCCGCGTTCGCCGCACCGCGGACACCCGCTGGATGCTGGCCATCGGCGGCATGGGTGGCTCGGCGCTGCCCTGGCTCACCGGCTGGATCTCGGCCAGCTCCGGCAGCCTGCGCCTGGGCATGATGACGATTCCTGCGGCAGTGCTGCTCATGGCCGCGCTCTTCCACCTGCTGCCGGGAAAGCCCAAAGCTGCGTAGCGGCGACAACCTGGGCGCAACCTCAATTCCGAACCCTGCGGCGTTTACCAGGACTGATCTCCAAACGCGGCGCTCAGAACGTTCTTACAGCAGTTTGTTTGGAACCATTTATTCGAGGCGTGCCGGATGACGATGCTCTCTGCACTGATGCCAGCAGCCCATCAAATCCTCTTTTCGACCCTCTGCCCAATCAATGATCCGTCTGCGGACACTCGGTGTGAACGACCACCGGCTAATAGCCGGTGGCTTCGGGTTACGGCTGGAAGCCGGATTGATCGGCCATGCGGCCGATTACACCACGTTGAAGTCATCGTCGGGAGCCGGGGGCTTCTGCTCCT
>Ga0181535_10000734_pt1 | contig 47077 bp, 43 predicted proteins | sample PEATcosm2014_Bin_44_FD_119774 | JGI IMG/M metagenome (GOLD analysis project Ga0181535, IMG submission 119774) | Peatland microbial communities from MTU Mesocosm Facility, Houghton, MI, USA - PEATcosm2014_Bin17_30_metaG | ecosystem: Environmental > Terrestrial > Soil > Wetlands > Peat | place... | reverse complement strand
TGCTGGTCAGGTTGCCGTCGGCGTCGTAGGCGTAGGTGAAGGTGTTGCCCAGCCAGTCCGCGGTCGAGGTCCACTGGTCCGCGGTGTTGTACCCCTCGGTCACGCTGAGGTTGCCCGGGTAGGCGATCTGGGTCACCAGGCCGTCCAGGTTGTACTGGTACTGGACCTCGGCCCCCGTCCCGTCGGTGTAGCTGGTCAGGTCGTGGAGGCTGTTCCACGTCCAGAGGGAGGTCCCCGTGCCGTCGGTCATGCCAGTTCGCTGGCCGTCCTGGTCGTACGTGATGCTGGTCACGTTCGGGGTGGTCCCGCCCGAGTAGGTGACGCTCGTCAGCTCGTTGTCGGCGTTGTAGGTCAGGGTGGTGCAGCCGGTGGCTGGGGTCGCCGCGCAGTTGCCCCCCGGCTGCTGCTCGGTCAGCTGGTTGCCGTCCCCGTCGTAGGTGTAGCTGGTCACGTCGCCCACGGCGTCGCTCTCGCTGGTCACGTGGTCCAGGGCGTCGTACCCGTAGGTGAGGACCGCGTTGCCGTTCCCATCCTTCTGGTCCAGCACCTGCCCGTCCAGCGTGTAGTCGGTGTGCTGATCCGTGCCATTGGCCGCCTTGACGTCTGTCTGCTGGTCGGCCAGGTCATAGACGTCGGTGGTCGTGTTGCCGTCCGCATCGGTGGTCGAGAGCAGGTTGCGGTCGGCGTCATAGATGTAGCTGGTGGTCTCGCCGAGCGGGGCGGTCACCTTCTGGACGTCGCCGAATCCGTCGACCTGCCCAGAGGCCTGAACGTAGCTGTACGTCGTCTCGTACGGGGAGGAGGGCGGCGCGCTGCCGCAGGTGATGCTCCCGGCCTTGGGGTTGTATGACGCCACCTTCCAGCCGTCCGCGTCGTAACAGGTCGTGGTGGTGTCCCCCACCGGGTTGGTCGAGCTCGTCTGGTCCCCATAGGCGTCGTACGTGAACGCGGTCGTATTCCCGTCCGGGTCGGTGATCTCGGTCACATCGCCCGCGTAGTCGTCGCCGTAGGTGTAGGTGGTCGTCGCGGTCTGGCTCGCACCCACCAGTGGGGTCGACTCGCTCAGCAGGTTGCCGTCCGCGTCGTACGTGTAGGTCGTGGTGACACCGTTGCCGTCGGTCTTGGTCAGGGGCTCGTTGAAGCTGTTGTACGTGGCCGAGGTCGTCCGCCCCAGCGGGTCGGTGGTGGAGAGCACGTTGCCGCTCGAGTCCACGGTGTAGGTGGTCGTGCCCCCGTTGGGGTCGGTCTCCGAGATCACCGCCGCGGTGGTCGGATCGTACGTCCAGGACGTCGTCGCCGCCTCCGGGGTCCCGTATCCCACGGTCTGCTGAACCAGCAGCCCGTACTCGTACGTGTCCACCGTCACGTCGCCGGCGGGGTCGGTGATGGCCGTGGTGCCGCCCAGCGAGGAGCTGGGGTCGCCCGTGTAGCTGAAGGTGGTGGTCCGGCCCAGCTCGTCCTGCTGCGAGGTCACCTGGCCCGCGCTGTTGTACGCGGTGACGACCCCGTTGCCTCCATTGCAGGCGGCGCCTGCCGCGTAGCAGGTGGGGTCGTAGATGTTGGTCATCTGGTGGGACGCGTTGTACGTGTAGTGGGTGTCACCCCCGTTCACGTCGATCACGTCCGTCAGGTCGCCAGCCGCGTCATACTCATACGTGACCACGCGGGCCGGGCTCACGTTGGGGTCGGTGACGCTCGTGATGTTGCCGCCCGTCCAGCCGATGTCCAGCATCCGGCCCTCGGGGTCGGTCACCGTGGTCAGCTGCCCGCTCGCGTTGTATGCGAGGCTCGTCGTGTACCCGTTGCGGTCCGTCTCACCGATCAGCTGACCCGAGCTCGAGAAGGTATACGCGTCCTGCGCCTGCCGGGTGAAGGTCCACGTCCCGTTCGCATTCTGGGTCAGGGTGGCGATGTCCCGCGGCACCGCCGGCGTGTAGCCGGAGCCATCCTGGTCGAAGACGACCTGGGCGCCCCCCTCCTGGGTGATCGTGACCGGCCCCGTTCCCCCCGGCTGGCTGAGCGACATGAAGAGGTTGGAGGTCCAGCCATACCCGAGGGGGCCGTCGGTCGCCGCATTCAGGGTGTCGTACGTCCGCGCCACCTGAAGTGGGACACCTCGACCGGGAATGGAGATGTCGGTGACCGCCTCATCCATGTCACCGAATTCGGGGTTGACCGGCTTGCCGAATGCCGTGGCAGTGGCCAGCTCGTTGAGAAGGCACGGGATGCAGAGGTTGCCGAACGGCTCCTCAGAGGAGGTGATCGGGCCGCCCACCAACGCCTGCTGGTGAGGCATTGCCGCGATCGAGCCGATCATCGCGAACCAGTACGCGGAGAGGTTGTCCCAGACGCAGTCGGATGTGTCGATGCCAGTGGCGGGTTCGGTCGCGAAGTCACCGCATGCCGCGGGGAGTGAGGGGGTGCCGTTGAAATCGACAGGGTTGCAGTCGGCGACCGCGATGCCGGGGCACCCGATCGCGCCGAAATCGGCCCATGTGGGGGGTGCTGCTAGAACGGTTGCGCTGGAGGGGCCTTTCCATTCGCCGGTTCCCCAATACCCGTCAGAGGCCGGGTTGTCGTTTGCAGAGTTGGCAATGAACACGCTGCTGAGGCCGCCTGTGCGTCCGTCGTTGCCGTCCGTGCAGGTGGCCTGGCCGTCGACGGAGAGGCACGTCTGATCATCTCCATTGCCGACAGTGAGGGTGATGAGCGCCCAACTGGTTTGCAGGGTGAAGGTGGGGGCGGGGGCGAGAATGACTGTCAGGTTTCCGTTCCACTGGACGGTAAGGGTGGTGCCAACCACGCTGTAGGACAGGGGTGAGTTGTAATTATTGATTTGGCCGTTGGGGCTGGAGAGTAAAGCCCATGTGCTCCAACTGGTATGCGGGTCGATGACATCCTGGTTGAAAGAGAGGTTCATAATGGCAGCGGGGTTGTTGTAGTTGCACGTCAAGCCGATGCCGGTCGGGTCGATGTCCGCGTCATCGGCGGGTCCTTCGATCCCGGGGCATGACCAGGTGTCGCCGCTGTTGACGCCATTTTCGATGTCGACGCTCGGGGCCTGACCGTTTCCGGGGACGGTGCAGGGTGGCAGGGTTGCACTTACCCCTGTGTCGGCACCGAATCCGCCGCCAACGACGGTGTCGCTAGGGGTGCTGGCTGTGCCGTCAGAACACCACATGTAGGGGTCGGTGGGGGCGTAGAGGTCGTTGTAGAGATTGCCGACACTGACCGACGAACTGTCGGCGGCGGCCTGTATCGCTCGAGTCGCCTCAACGCGGGGGGTACTGCTCGCGGCGGCTACGTACTCCGCGCGGGCGCCGACGAGCCCCACCACGAAGGCGACCGACATGACGAGTGCGAGCTTGCGGCCTGCGGGTCGAGCCACGGGGCATCCTCCTGTCCGACAGATCCCGGCGCACGCCGGTAGTCATCGATGAGGGCATCCCCGCCCCTCTCAGCACCCGAACCTTGAAGGGAACCACACGCGCCATTCAAGGGCCCTATGGCCTCATTTCGCTAGGTCGTACGGCCTTTCCGCCGCCGTGCCGAAGGCGTCAGGACGGACGGGTCAGTTATCTGAGGGAGCAACGAAGAATGGGCTGGTGGCCCTGCCATCCGCGCCAATCGCTCTAGTGACATTGAGAGAACACTGGGGTGGGCCAGTGTCACCTCGCCGGAGTGGCGTGAGCAAGACAGCCGTGAGGGCACCGGCGCGAAGGGGGAATGGAAACTTCCACCGTGGCGGGGACGTGCGTGCAGTCCGCCGCCAATCGAGAGGTGCGCAGGCGGCGACAGGACAGCCGTGAGCGGAACCCCTGGCCCGCACGACCGCGACCGCCCTGAGGGTTACTTCGCCTGCTGCGCGGCCGCGGCTCGGATGGTGCGCGCCTCATCGTCGGGGAGCTTCCCCTGGAGCAGGCGACCCTCGTCGTCGAGCAGTTGCTGGATGGCCTCTCGCGCTCGATACTCCAGCCAGCTGTCATCGACGAGGTCGAGGTCGACGTGCAGGTGCGCGTCGTTCGCCAGGATCTGCCAGCCGGCTGCCAGGTTCTCGTGAGTCTTTGAACGGCTTGCGCTGTCGAGGAATGCCGCGGCGGCGACCAGCAGTGCTGCGGCCAGCGACACGACTCCGGCGACAATCCGCCCTGCGGCGGAGGCCAGGGCGGTGATCCCCGCGATGCCGGCCAGGGCCGCGGCGGGCAGGCCGACGACGAAGTACGTCCGATCCCAGAAAGCCGCCTTGCGACGATGCACGCCGGCCTGTTTGGTGGCCTCCGCGATGATCTGCACCAGCTCCTTCCCGACGCCCTCGGCGCGTCGCTGGGCAGGCTGCGGTTGATCCGGCGGGGTCTGCATTCTCGCGACTCTACCAGTGGGCCGAATTCCGCGAGCTCAGTGTCTCGATCCCCGGGTGGGAGGCGGGTACCCTACCGGCGTGGCGACAGCAGAGGGGATCTCCTGTGGTTGCCGGCCGCGGCCGGAGGTGACATGACGCCACCGCGGGACGACCAGCCCTCGACCCGACCGCTCCTCGACAAGCTCGGGGTGCGGCCGGGAATGCGCACGGCGACGCTCGGACCCTTCGCCGCCGACTTCCTGACCTCGCTGCGGGCCCGAGCCGCGGAGGTCACCGGCGACCCAGCCGGCTCTGACATCGTCTTCTTTGCCGCCGAGGACCGGGCTCAGCTGGCGCAGGTGGTGCGCGTGGTCAGCACCCTGCGCCACGATGCGGCGCTCTGGGTCGTCCGGCCCCGCGGCAGCTCCGCCATCACCGAGGGCGACACGCGTACCGCGGGCCTGGAGGCCGGCCTGGGCGACGTCAAGGTGGTGCACTTCTCGGAGACGCACAGCGCCATGAAGTTCGTCTTCCGGCTAAGGGACCGCTGAGCCTTCACCGGACGCGGTTCCCGAGAGGCCGAGGAGCAGCGCGATCACCACCGCCATCCCCGCCGATGCCGCGACCCCGACCACGGCCCCCGGGCCGGCGGGCAGCGGAAGGGCCGGCTCGATGACGGCGAGCAGGGTGGCCCCGCCGGCGAGGAGGAGCGGCACCGCAAGCCTCCAGCTGAGGACACGCCCGGGACGCCCCAGCCACCAGATGGCGGCGAAGACGTAGGGGTCGAGGAGGTAGTACGGCCAGGAGGTCTTGGCGAGCATGGGCACGCATGCCGCCGCGATCGCCAGCAGGCCGTACACGCGCGGCGCCGCCCACCCGTCGCGCGGCCGCCAGGCCAGGGCGGCGACGCTCAGCACCAGCGCGGCCCCGGCGAAGAGCACGGCATCCGAGTGGCGGACGAAACCGTCCCAACCCGATCCCAGGAACGCCACCCAGAGGGAGCCGCCGACGATGGGCAGCTCCCCTCGGTAGGTGACCAGCGAGTAGACGACGCCGGAGCGGTTGGCGAGCAGGAAGGGGGCGATGACCGCGGCGGCGGTGAGCGCGGCGGCCCCCGCCAGCGCCGCCGCCGGCCGCATGCGCCGGTCAAACAGCAGGGCGATGAGCAGGGGGACCAGGCAGATGGCGGAGACGCTCTTGGTCATGACCGCCAGGCCCAGGCAGATCCCGGCCCACACCGTCCTCCCCCGGCCGAGCAGCCGCACTCCGAGAAGGATCAGCCAGAGCTCCAGCGGCTCCTCGATGTGACCGAAGCCGACCAGGGCCACCCAGAGCGGCGGTGCCAGGAGGAAGACGGCCGCCACCAGGAGCCGCTGGAGAGGCCACCCCCGCCACGTCCGCCGCAAGCTCCCCCGCCCCGCCTCGATGGCGAGCACCGCCTCGCGGGCCATGAGCAGGGAGAAGACGGCGAAGGCCCCGACGGTCAGGGCGTCGCGCAACCGCATGCTGTCCTGCCACCCGACGGCGTTGACGATCGCCACCACCAGGCCGAGCGGCAGCAGGCTCACCGGTCCGTTGGCGTTGGGATAGGGGCCGGCGCGGAGCGTGTAAACGAGAAGCGGGTGCCCGTGCAGGGCGATCTCCGCCGACGGCCAGAAGAAGACGTCGAGGTCGGTCCTGCTGGTGTCGAAGAGGAGCACGGCGACGGCCGAAGCGGCCATGAAGGCGATCGCCAGCAGGGGGATGGCCGCGCGTCGGAGCGGAGCGTGCGCGGCGACCGGCCGCGGACGCGGGGGGGGCAGCTGCGGGGCCATCCGTCAGGCCGTGGTCGCGAGTGGCGCCGGCTCGGCGGGCTCGACGCGATCCGGCGGGGGCACGCGGCCGGCGTCGCCGGTCGGCGCCGGTTGGGCGGCGGGCACCCTGCCGCTGCCGGCCAGGAACCAGACCGTGCAGACGACCAGCAGCACATTGCGGACACCGATCCCGGCCAGGAACCACCCGGAGTACCGCAGCACGGGCGAATACTCGACCGCCACCTGGTAGAGCACCGGGAAGATCAGCGCGGTGAGCAGGAAGACGGCCAGCCAGCGGTAGCGGAAGCCCTCCACGACGGCGAGCACCGGTGCCACCCAGAGCAGGTACTGGGTGCTCAGCACACTGCTGGTGCAGAGGAGCACGAGCAGGGCGCCCACCACGGCGTGACCCGTGTCCATCCGCCCGGTGAGCTGCCTCCACCACACCCAGAGCATCCCCACCGCCAGGCCGATATCCCCGGCCGCGGAGGCGACCCCACTCAGGCGACTGACGAGATCGTAGGAGACAGAGGCATAGGCCGGGTGAGCGGGAACGCCGACCAGCGACGCCAGCCACATGAGGGTGGCCGGCACCGACTCGACCTGCACCGGGCGGCCGAGGTTGTACGTGATCGCGCCCCACCCGTGGGCCGGATCGACGACGTGGGCCAGGGCGAATCCGCCTGCCACGATGACCGTGCAGACGACCAGGCCGGCGGCCAGCCCGCGGACGAGCACAGAAGCGCCCCTGCCCCGTGCGGTGCGGGCGTGGGCGATGAGGGTGACGGGGAGCAGGACGAGGGGGAAGAGCTTGACCAGTGTGCCGACGCCGATCACGGTGTAGGCGGGACCGAAGCGCCGCCTTTCGACCAGCCATAGGCAGCCCAGCGCCATCAGGGCAGGCAGGATGTCGTAGCGGAAGAGAAGCGTCGCCGGGCCGGCGGCCAGGGCGTAGGCGCCGTAGGTCCAGGCGCGGGACGCGCCCTTCCACCGCCGGATGGCCACGAAGCCGAGGACGAAGAGGGCCGCCATGCCGAGGGCGAAGCAATCCTGGCCCACGGACTTCGGCCCGATCAGCGCCAGGGCAAAGGGGATGACCGCGAGCGGCGGGTACTCGTGAGGGAGCGACGGATGCGAGAGGTGCCCCCAGAAGGCCAGCGCGTCGGTGCGATACAGCGCCACATCCGCCTGCCGCCAATCCCCGGGCAGCCAGACGCTGATGAGCGCGCCCACCAGGTAGAGCGCAAACAGGACGCGCGCGACGCGCAGCCAGGGGACGGATCTCAGCCGGTCGATCGCGGCATGATACGGCGCCGCCCTCGAACGGCACTGGAGGCGTTCTGAGAGGCGTGGGGGTGGTGCGCAGCGAAGGCTTTGCGCAGGCGGCAGATGCAATGCCGCCGAGCGAAGGCCGCCGAGCGCCAGTCAGGGCGATCGGACGGCCGTGCCGCAGCGAAGCACCGCCCCCGCGCCTCTCACCACCGGCCGGTGCGACGTCTCACCTCGCAGCTACCCCGGGGACCCCTCCTCAGGCGTCCGCCTCCGCCATCGAGCGAGGGAATCGGACCAGCGAGAACTGGAGCGTCCCGCCCGGCACCATCCAGGGGAGGATCTCCTCCCCGAACCGGCCGGCGATGACCGCGGGATCGGGGTGCTCGGCGAGCATCCGGCCCACCTCGCCGGCGTCTCCCCGCCAGATGCTGAGCCCGCGGAAGGCCCGATCGGGCGCGCCCAGGAGGGGCCCGGCGGCGAGCAGGTGGCCCGCCTCGTGCAGATCGGCGAGGTGCGCCATGTGCCGATCCTGGAGGTCGTCCAGCGCCGCGTCGTCGAGAGGCGGAGCGTCGGAACGGAGGATCAGCAGGGTCACTGTGTAGTGGTCGAAGTGCATGCCGCGCTCCCTCCTCTCCCCTCTCGTCGCTACCGGATCGGCTAGCGGTACTCCAGGACCAGCTCGGCCACCTGCACCGCGTTGGTCGCCGCCCCCTTGCGGAGGTTGTCGGCGACCACGAAGAGGGCCAGGCCGTGCTCGCGGCTCGGGTCGCGGCGAATGCGGCCGACGTGGACCTCGTCCGAACCGGCCACCTCACGCGGGGTCGGGTACACCTGGGAGGCGGGATCGTCGACGACCCTGACCCCGGCGGCGCCCTCCAGGATGCGGCGAGCCTCGGCCGGGGCGGCCTCGGTCTCCAGCTCGACCCACACCGCCTGGGCGTGGCCGATCGCCACCGGCACCCGCACCGTGGTGATGCCGACCCCGAGGTCGGGGAGGTCGAGGATGCGGCGGACCTCCTGGACGACCTTGACCTCCTCCTCAGTGTCGTCGCCGTACATCTTCCAGCCACCGGGGATGACGTTGCCGTGAAGGACGTGAGGGTAGACGTGGTGGGCCGGGACCTCTCCCGCGACGTCCTGGCGCGCCTGTTCCTCCATCTCCTCGCGGAGCGCCCGCCCCGCCCCGGTGGCCGCCTGGTACGTGGCGACGGTGACGTGGCGGAGGCCAAAGGCGCGGTGCAGCGGCGCCAGCGCCACCGCCAGCGGGGTGGCGACGCAGTTGGGGTTGGCGATGATCCCGTGGTGCTCACGCACCTTCTCGCCGTTGACCTCGGGGACCACCAGGGGGACCTGCGGGTCCATCCGGAAGTAGCTCGACTTGTCGACGGCGACGCCGCCCCCGGCGGCGACCAGGGGGGCGTACTCTCTGGACGTGGCCCCGCCGGCCGCGAAGAAGACGATGTCGCAGCCCTCGAGGCGCGCCGCGTCCACCGCCGCAACCGTCAGCGCCTCACCGCGGAAGCTCACCGTCCTGCCGGCGCTGCGCGGAGATGCGAGCGCCCGCAGCTCCCGCAGCGGGAACTTGCGGTCCTCGAGGACCTGCAGGACCGTGGAACCGGCGGCTCCGGTGGCACCGACGAGGGCGACGGATGGGGCGGACGACGTCACGTTTAGATTGAGCCTCCTGGATGACTAGGCCGGGCTGCCCGACCCCGATTCTTGGGCGTCGGCCTGACCCTTGGCGAGGTCGCGGATGGCCTCGCGTCGGGAGAGGTTGACCCGGCCGCGGTCGTCGATCTCGATGACCTTGACCATGATCTCGTCGCCCACGGCGACCACGTCCTCGACCTTCTCGACCCGGTGCTCGGCGAGGTGGCCGATGCGGACCAGCCCCTCCTTCTTGGGCGCGATCTCGACGAAGGCTCCGAAGCCCATCAGGCGGGAGACCTTGCCCTTGTAGATGCGGCCGATCTCGATGTCGTCGGTGAGGTCGCGGATCATGTCGAGTGCCTGCTGGCGGGACGCCGCGTTGGCGCTGGAGATGAACACCCGGCCGTCGTCCTCGACGTCGATCTGAGCACCCGTCTCCTCGACGATGCGGCGGATGGTCTTGCCCCCTGGGCCGATGATCTCGCGGATCTTGTCCGGGTTGATCTGGATGGTGTCGATCCTCGGCGCCCACGGGCTCATCTCGGCACGCGGCTCCGCCAGCGCCTCGGCCATCTTGCCGAGGATGTGGAGGCGACCGACGCGGGCCTGCTCGAGGGCACGCTCCAGGAGCTCCCACTTGAGGCCCCGGATCTTGATGTCCATCTGCAGACCGGTGATCCCGGCCGCCGAGCCGGCGACCTTGAAGTCCATGTCGCCGAGGGCATCCTCCATCCCCTGGATGTCGCTCAGGATCGCGGCGCTGCTGCCGTCGTCGGCGCTGATCAGGCCCATGGCGATGCCCGCCACCGGTGCCCGGAGGGGCACCCCGGCGTCCATCAGGGCGAGCGTCGAGCCGCAGACGGATGCCATCGACGTCGAGCCGTTGCTGCTCAGGATCTCGGTGACGATGCGCACCACGTAGGGGAACGCCTCGTCGTCGGGCATCACGTTGTGCACGGCCCGCTCGGCGAGGGCTCCGTGACCGATCTCGCGACGGCCCGGGGAGCGCAGCGGCCTCGCCTCACCCACCGAGAAGGGCGGGAAGTTGTAGTGGTGCATGTAGCGCTTGAACTGCTCGAGCCCGAGCCCGTCCAGCTTCTGCTGGTCCTGGCCGGAGCCGAGGGTGACCACGGAGAGCGCCTGGGTCTGGCCACGGGTGAAGAGGGCGCTGCCGTGGGTGCGGGGCAGGACGCCGACCTTGCACCAGATCTGCCGGATCTCGTCGGTGCGGCGCCCGTCGGGGCGGATGCCCTCGGTCAGGATGGCGTTGCGCACCGCCTTCTTGATCTCGGAGTCGAAGGCGCGCCCGATCTCGCCCCCACTGGCGGGGAAGCGCTCGGCGAGCTGGCCGGCGACCTGCTGCTTGAGCGCGTCGATCTGGTCCTCGCGGGCGGCCTTGTCGGCGTTGCGGGCGGCCGCGGTGGCCTTCCCGGCGACGGCCTCGTGGACCGCCTCGGCGATCTCGGGGGCGATCCCCCACTTCGGATAGTCCATCGGCGGCTTGGCGCCGAGGGTCTCGCGGACGTGGAGCTGGAACTCGACCAGCCGTTTGATCTCGTCGTGGGCCAGGCGCAGCGCCTCGAGCACGGTGCTCTCGGGGATCTGGCTGGCGCCCGCCTCCACCATGGTGATGGCGTCGGCGGTGCCGGCGACCACCAGGTCGAGGTCGGATTCCTGGAGCTGCTGCAGGGTCGGGTTGAGGATCAATTTGCCGTCCAGCATCCCCACGCGCACGCAGCCGACCGGCCCCGCGTGGGGGATGTCGCTGATCTGCAGCGCGAGCGAGGCGCCGGTCACCGCCAGGGTGGTCGGGTCCTGCTCCTGGTCGGCCGAGACGACGGTGGCGACCAGCTGGACGTCGTTGCGGAAGTCCTTGGGAAAGAGCGGCCGCATCGGGCGGTCGATCATCCGGCAGGCGATGATGGCCGCCTCGGTCGGCCTCCCCTCGCGGCGGGGGAAGCTGCCCGGGATGCGCCCCGCCGCGTAGAGCTTCTCCTCGTAGTCGCAGGTGAGCGGGAAGAAGTCGATGCCCTCGCGCGGTGCCTTGCTCGCCACCGCGGTGACCAGCACCACGGTGTCGCGGCAGCGGATGAAGAGGGCGCCGTTGGCCTGTTCGGCGATGTGGCCGGTCTCTACGGTGAGGGTCTGGCCGCCGTAGTCAGTGGTGAAGGTCGTGGGTTCTTTGTCAGCCATGTGTGCTCCGGAAGTGGCCACTGCCGTGACGGGCGGCGGTGGTGTCCGAAGGCGAGGCTGTTGGAGGCTGCGGGCCGCGTCATGGGTTCGCGCCGCGCGGCGGCTGCGTCACCCTGGCGCGCAGTCCCCAACGTCTCGCCGGCTCGTTTCGATCGCCGTACGTTGTGGAGGTGGCCGTTGATGAATACGGGTGAGCCGAGTGGCTCAGGGAAGGTGCGGGAGAGCCCTCCTGTCGGGTGGGGTCGTGAGCTGCCAGGTTGCCAGGTCAGCACCCGCCACAGAGGCGTGGGGGCGGCCGGCACCGGCGGGGAGAAGGGCGCTCTGATCTCTCCTCAGCCCGGATCGCGGTGACACGAGGGTCACTTATCGCCGGAGCCCGAGCCGGGCGATGATGGCGCGATACCGCTCCACGTCGGTGCGGGAGAGGTAGTCGAGCAGGCGGCGGCGCCGGCCGACCATCTTGAGCAGCCCGCGCCGCGAGGCGTGATCCTTGGTGTGCTCGCGCAGGTGCTCGGTGAGGCCGACGATGCGCTCGCTGAGGACCGCGATCTGGACTTCGGGCGATCCGGTGTCGGTGTCGTGACGCCGGTGCTCGGCGATGATGTCGGTCTTGGTGCGAAGCTCAGGCAAGGGGCGGTCTCTCCAGTGGGCCCGGATGGGCCAGACGCCGGACCGAGAGCGGGGCTCGGGGAGCGGGCGCGCCCGTCCCTGGGCCGGGCCCTCTGTCGGTCCGGGTCAGCATACCAGGGGCGGGGCCGCGAAGCGGAGCGCCTGGGGCAGGACCGTGATCTCGGCGGGAGCGCTCCCCACCTGCTCCCCGTCCACGTCGAAGCGCGGGGGGCTCTCCCCGTCGGCGACGGCGATGCCGATCGAGCGCGCTCGGTGGGAGGAGACGGCCGCGAGGCCGAGGTGGGTGCCCCGGAAGAGGCGCGGGACGGCCAGGAGGGCCCCGAAACGGGAGATGTCCCCGACCACCACCACGTCCAGCAGGCCGTCGGCCGGGTCGGCGCCGGGGGCGATGCGCATCCCCCCGCCGAAACAGCGGCCGTTGGCGATGACCACCTGCTGCACCCGCTGCCGCGTGGTCACCCCGTCGATGGTGAGGAGCACGTCGCGGTTGCGGAAGCTCATCAGCTCGGTGACCGAGACCCCCAGGAAGGCGGCGCTGCCGAGCAGGCCCGCGCGTTTCTGGCGGCTGCGATTGATCCTGGTGACGACCTCGCCGCCCAGCCCGCAGTCGGCCACGTTGGCGAAGAGCCGGTGGCTGCCGTCGGCGAAGACGATCCTGCCCACGTCGATGGTCCGGGTGGTCCCACCGGCCAGGAGGCGGGCGGCGGCGTGGGGGTCGGTGGGCAGTCCGAGGGTGCGACGGATATCGCTGCCGGTGCCGCTCGGGATCAGGCCGACGGTGAGGTCGCGCGCGAGCGGGGCACCCCGCTCGTCGAAGCAGCCGTTGACCACCTCGTTGAGGGTGCCGTCACCCCCCACGGCGACCACCCGGCGCACCGGCGCCTTCCCGGTGAGCTCCCGGCGGGTCACCGCGGTCGCGTCGCCCCGGCCGGTGGTCAGGTGGGAGTGGATCTCGATGCCGGCCTCCCGGAGTGCTGTCCGGATCTGGGGCCAGCGCCGCAGGGTCTGACCCCCGGCGCTCACCGGGTTGACCACCACCAGGGTGGAGGTGTCGATGGTCACGGGGTCAGGGCATGGATCGGTGGGCAGCCGGTTACTCACCGATCCAGGTCAGAGCGTGGGCTCGGATCGTGTCCCGGTACCAGGCGAAGCTCGACTTGGGGATGCGAGCGCCGCCCGGGTAGTCGACCCAGGTGAGACCGAAGCGCTTCGAGAAGCCGTACGACCACTCGAAGTTGTCGAGCAGCGTCCAGACGAAGTAGCCGCGCACGTCGACGCCGGCACCGATCGCGTCCAGGACCGCGCCGAGATGGCTGCTGATGTAGGCGATGCGCTCGGGATCGCGCACCTCACCGTCGGGGGTGACGTAGTCGTCGTTCGCCATGCCGTTCTCGAGCACGTAGAGGGAGCGGGGACCGTAGTCGTCCCGGACCCGGAGGAGCAGCTCGGTGAGCGCGGCCGGCTCGATCTCCCACCCCATGGTGGTGCGCTCCCAGTCGGGACGGTGGACCTCCACAGCGTCGAGGTCGGCACCGAACGCGTCAGTCGCAGGGGACACCGGCACCCAGTACCCGGCCGCCCGCGCCTCTGCCATCCGGCTGGTGGCGCAGACCATCCGGGGTTCGTAGAAGTTGACCCCGAGGAAGTCCGTGGGCTCGGCGATGACCCGGAGGTCGCCGTCCCGCACCACGGAGAAGCCCGGCGTGAAGCCCGCGTAGTGGGCCACCATGTCGGCGGGATACTCGCCGCGGAGCACCGGGTCGAGGAAGAGGCGGTTGAGGTTGCCGTCCGCCCGGCGTGCGGCGGCGAGATCGTCGGGGTGCTGGCTCGCCGCCCGGGTCGGCTGGAGGTTGAGGTCGATGCCCACCCGCGCACCGGGCACGGCCGCCCGGATGGCCTGCACCGCCCACCCGTGGGCGAGCAGGAGGTGGTGGGTGGCGGCCACCGCCAGCCCGACGTCCTGGCGCCCCGGGGCGTGCTGGCCCTTGGCGTAGCCGAGCCAGGCAGGGCACCACGGCTCGTTGTGGGTGACCCACATCTCCACCTCGCCGCCGAGCGCCCCGGCGACGAGGGCGGCGTAGTCGGCGAAGCGGCCCGCCGTGTCCCGTGCCGGCCAGCCGCCGGCGTCCTCGAGAGGCTGCGGCAGGTCCCAGTGAAAGAGGGTGGCGACCGGGGTGATCCCCCGCCGGTGCAGCCCCTCGACCATCCGGCGGTAGAAGTCGAGACCCCGCTGGTTGGCGGGCCCGCTGCCGGTGGGCTGGATCCGCGGCCAGGCCACCGAGAAGCAGTAGGCGGGGACGCCCAGGTCGGCGGCCAGGTCGAGGTCCTCGTCCAGACGGCGGTAGTGATCGGAGGTGACGTCCGCGTTGTCGTCGTGGTGGGTGGCGCCCGGGGTGTGGCTGTACGTGTCCCAGATCGAGACCCCCCGGCCATCGGCGTGGACCGAGCCCTCCAGCTGGTATGCGGAGGTCTTGGTCCCGAAGAGGAAACCCTCGGGGAACCTGCGGGACGGCTGGTCGATGGGCACGGTCGGCATCTCCGTGTGCGGGACGGCGTCGCGGCATTGTCCTCCGTGAGCGGGGTTGAGTGGCCGTCGCGGCCGCGGCGACGGGGTCCGGCATGGCGCCGCGGCCGCGTGCGATCTCGTGACCGGGGTCGGGATCGGCGTACGTGCGTGTGCTATGGTCGCCGCCGCGGGAACGAACGGAGCAGGAGCGTCCTGGTGGTGAGCGCGGTGAACGTGCGGCTGGCGGAGAGCGACTTCGGCTACTTCGACCCCGCCGCGGCCGAGTTCGTCATCACCCGGCCCGACACCCCCACCCCCTGGATCAACTACCTGGGCGAGGGTCGCTACGGCGGGATCGTCTCCAACACCGGTGGCGGATTCTCCTTTGACCGCGATCCGCGCAACCGCCGGGTCAGCCGCTACCGGTACAACGCGGTCCCCGAGGACCAGCCCGGGCGCTACATCTACCTGAGGCGCCAGGACACCGGCGAGTTCTGGGGGGCCACCTGGCAGCCGGTCCGGGGGGCGCTCGATCACTACGAGTGCCGCCACGGCGCCGGCTACACCCGGATCACCACGGAGCGCAGCGGGGTGCGGGCGGAGACCCTCTACTTCGTACCCCCGGGCGGGCCGGAGGACCCCTGCCCGGTCGAGCTGTGGGAGCTGCGGCTGACCAACACCGGGGACCGGCCGGTCGTGCTGCGCACCTTCAGCTACGTGGAGCTGAGCTTCCCCGATGCCATGGGTGACCTGCACAACATCGACTGGACAGGCCATGTGGTGAGCGCCCGGCACGACCCGGAGCTGCGGGCCATCCTAGCCACCACCCGATTTCGCCCCACCACCACCTTCTTCGCCTCCGACCGGACGCCGGTCGGTGCCGACTGCAGCCGGGAGGCGTTCGTCGGCCCGTACCGGGGGCTGGAGAGCCCCGCCGTGGTGGAGGCGGGCTCCCCGACCGGCACCGCCTCCCCGCGCGGCAACGCCATCGGCTCGTTCTGCCACGAGGTGGCGCTCGAGCCCGGCGAGAGCGCACGGATCGTCCACATGCTGGGGATCACCGAGACTCCCCCGGCGATCCCCGGGGTGGTGGCGCGCTGGTCGGACGCCGGAGCGGTCAGCCGCGCCTTCACGGCGCTGCGCTCCGACTGGGAGAGGTACCTGGGCAGCTTCACGGTGCACACCCCGGATGCCGACACCGACGCGACGCTCAACCTCTGGAACCCGGTCCAGTGCCGCACCACGCTGTACTGGTCGCGCTTTGTCTCCGGCTACGAGACGGGCCTGGGACGGGGCATGGGGACGCGCGACAGCGCCCAGGACACCTTGGCCACCTCCCATGTCGAGCCTGACCTGGCCGAGGCGCGCCTGGAGCAGCTCTGGGCGCTCCAGTTCGTCGACGGGCACGCCTGGCACCAGTTCCTCCCGCTCACCGGCGAGGGTGGGCCGGGGCTCGCCGCGGAGCGGCCGGCCTGGCCGCAGTGGTTCAGCGACGACCACCTCTGGCTGGTCATCGCCACCTGCGCCTACCTGCGCGAGACCGGGGACTGCGACATGATCCACCGGCTGGTGCCGTACCAGCCGGGGCCGGACGGCCTCCCCCCTGAGGACGCGGACGACACCGTCTGGGGCCACATGACGGCGGCCATCGACTTCGTCCTCGCCCATCGCGGTCCCCATGGCCTCCCCCGCGCCGGCTACGCCGACTGGGACGACACCATGAACGTCGACCACGGCTCGGGCCGGGCGGAGAGCGTCTGGTGCGCCATGCAGTTCTGCCGCGCCACCCTCGACCTCAGCGCCCTCTGCGACCACCTCCACCGCTCCGAGGACGCGGTCCGGTTCCGGCGGCTCCACGCGGAGATGGCCGCCGCGGTCAACGCCTCCGCCTGGGACGGCGCCTGGTACGCGCGCGCCTTCGACGACGAGGGACGTCCGATCGGGGTGGCCTCGGAGGTGCGCCACCGGATCAACCTCGTCCCTCAGAGCTGGTCGGTGATCGGTGAGGTCGCGCCTCCCGAGCGGGCCGAGATCGCCATGAGGTCGGCGCACGACCTGCTGGACACCCCGTACGGCCTCAGCGCGCTCTGGCCCCCGTATGACGGCGGCGATCCTCGGGTCAACGGCACCGCCACCTACCCACCGGGCGCCAAGGAGAACGGCGGCATCTTCTGCCACGCCGCCGCCTGGTCGATCATCGCCGCGGCGCAGCTCGGCGACGGTGACCGGGCCTACGAGTACTACCGCCAGCTGCTGCCGCTCGCCCGCGCCGACGTCGTGCTGGCCGCGGTCGAGCCCTACGTCTACTGCCAGAACATCTGCGGCCCGGCGCACCCCCAGTACGGCCTGGGGAGGAACGCGTGGCTCACCGGCGCGGCGGCCTGGACCTACGTCGCCGCCACCCAGTGGATCCTGGGCATCCGCCCCACCCACCGCGGGCTGAAGGTGGCGCCGGTGCTGCCCACCGCCTGGCCGGGATACGCGGCGAAGCGCCTCTTCCGCGACACCTGGTACGAGATCACGGTCCGCCGTGAGGGGCCGGGCAACGACGTTGCGCTGACCGTGGACGGGGTGGACATCGACGGCGACGTGGTGCCGCGGCCTCCGCTGGGGACCGAGCGCGTGGTCGTGGAGGTCGTCCTCTCCTAGCGCCGGCGATCGCCATCGGGGACCGGGCGGGCTCCGGAATGGCGCGCTAGTCTTGGGGTGATGGCAGGCGGCACCAGGTCGGTATCCACCGAGATGTGGCTGCTCGTCGGGTTGGTCGGTGGCTTCGTCGTGTACATCTTCCCGACGGTCGGACTTCTGCTCGCCATGCTCCTGCTCGCCATGGCGGTCAGCGCGTCGATGCGGGGCCGGCCCCGAGCGGCGTGGGCCGCGTGCCTGTGCGGGATCTGCGCCGTGCTGCTGCCTTTCGCCATCGCGGTGACCCTCGCGTCCCCGCTGCTGGGCGGGCTCCTGGTGGCCCTCTGCGCCGGAGCCGTGGTCCTGGGGATCGCCGGGCTGAGAGTGCGGCGCGACCTCACCGCCCGCACCGGCGGTCGCTGAGGGCGAAGGACGGCGCTCGCCGGGCCGGCGGTGCTGGGCGGCTCGGCGAGGTCAGGCGGCGGGTGAGGCGGCGCCCGGCGTGGCGGGGGAGGATTCGAGTGGCGCTGTGCCGGGCGAGGGGCTCGGGCTCGTGAAGATGAACCTGGCTCCGCCGACGACGGACCCCACCGCCCAGCAGCTGTCCTCTCCCAAGCACGCCACCCCTTCGAGATCGACCCCGCTGGGGAGAGACGACACCGCGGTCCATCCGCTCCCCTGCTGCCACCCCTCGATCAGCAGCTGGTAGACGAGGCCCGCCTGGTTCGCCGCGCGCTCAGAACCGGTCTCCTCCGCACCCACGACCCAGCAGGCGTCGGGCGCGACGCAGCTGACCGACTGCAGGCTGCTGGCGACGCCGCTGAGCAGGCCGGTGACCAGCGTCCACGCCGTGCCCTGGTAGTGCTCGGCGCTGTCCCCACCCACGGCCCAGCAGTCGTCCGCGCCGGCGCAGCTCACCGCCACCAGGCCGGGCGCGTTCGGACCGGGGACCACGGTCCACCCCGCGCCGTCACCGTGCTCGATGAGGCCGCCGCCGGTCGAGGCGTCCTCCCCCACCGCCCAGCAATCGGCCGCACTGAGACAGGTCACGGCACTGAGGAAAGAGTCACCACCGCTTCCCGTGGCGGCGGCAGGATCGGCGACCACGGTCCAGACGCCGCCCGTGTACGCCTCGATCAGGGGCGCGGTGGTTGCGTCGGTCGACCCCGTGTCAGATGCGCCGCTGCCCACCGCCCAGCAGTGATCGGCATCGGGGCAGCTGACGCCGGAGAGCGTGCCGCCGTCGCTGAGGGCCGGGCCCTGCACGACCTCCCACGCTCCGCCCGCGTAGTGCTCGAAGACCGGCTGGGCAAGGTAGCCGGAGACACCGCCCACCGCCCAGCAGTCTGTGTCGCTGTCGCAGGCGACCGCCGTGAGCGGTTCCGCGGGCTGCCCGACGATGCTCCAGGCGCTGCCGTCGTAGTGCTCGATGAGGCCGCCGCTCCCCCCGTATCCCGCTCCCACGGCCCAGCAGTCGTCGCTGCTCGGACAGGCGATGCCGGCCAGGCCCACCCCCTGCGATTCACTGGAGCCAGGCAATGCTGAGGGGACGGGCGCGCTGATCGCGCTCCAGACGCCGCCGCTCAGCCCCTCGATCGCGCCGCCGAGCCCCGGCAGCGACTCGCCCGGCAAGACCTCGATCGGCAGGGACGGGAGCGGCGTGGTGGTGGGCTGGCCGGTGCTCCCCTGCGGTGATGCGTGCTGGTGCAACGGGCCGGTGTCCGACGAGAACACCGCCGCCGCGGTCGACACCGCCACCGCCGCGAACACCACCACCGCGCCCAACATCCGGCCGAGGGGACGGAGACGCCGGGAGTGCGGCACCACGCGGCTCTCGAAGCCGTCGGGGATCGGGCGGTGCGCGGACTCGTCGAGGAAGCGGTGGAGCCGCTCGCGGTCTTTCTGGTCGAGCTCGTCGGGGGTCATTGGCTCATCACCTCTCGCAGCGCCGCCAGGGCGCGATGCAGATGGCTGCGCGCGGTGCCGGGGCGGCAGCCCAGCAGCTCGGCGCACTCGTCGAGGGAGTAACCGGCGTAGTAGTGGAGCAGGACCACCGCACGCTGCCGCGGCGAGAGGCGGTCGAACGCCCGGGCCAGCTCGGGATCGGAAGCAGGGGCACCGGTGACCCCCACCCGCCCATCCAGCGCTGTCTCGCGGGTGCTGCGCAGGCGCAGCCGGACGCGGTGGCTCAGGCACCGGTTGATGCAGATGCGGGTGAGCCAGGGGCCCTGGTCGCCGAAGCCCTGGGTGCGGTGCCAGGCCCTCCAGGCACGCACCATGACGTCCTGGACGGCGTCCTCGGCCTCGGCCGGGTCGCGGAGGATGGTGTAGGCGATCCCGAAGAGGCGCCTGGCCTCGCGCCGGGCCACCGCCTCGAAGGCCTGCTCGTCCCGCTCGTCGACCCGGGCACCCTCCACGGTCGCTGATTGGACCATGCAGTGACAACCCCCGAGGGGCCGAGCCGGTTTACGCGCTACAGCTCCGCAGGCGGCGCCGCCGGCTCCAGCAGGCGCCGTGTCTCGGCGACGTCCAGGCGCATCTGGGCGATGAGGGCGGCCTCGTCCGGGTACCAGCGCTCCTCGCGCAGCCGGTGCAGGAACGCGAGGCGGACCCGCTCGCCGTAGAGGTCGCCGTCGAAGTCGAGGAGATGGGCCTCGACGGTGAGGCGGTCGCCGCCGAAGGTGGGCCGGTAGCCGATGCTCGAGGCGGCGGGGAGCCACACCCCCCGGGCGCGGATCCAGCTGCTGTAGATGCCCATCTCGGGCAGGCACTTGCCGGGCTCGACCCCCACGTTGGCGGTGGGGAACCCCAGCCTCCACCCCACCCGATCGCCGTGCTCCACGGTGCCGTCCAGGAAGTAGGGGTGGCCGAGCAGCTGCGCGGCCGTCTCGACGTCGCCGGAGACGAGCGCGGAGCGCACCCGGGTGGAGGAGATCGTCTCCCCGTCCTCGGCCACCGACTCGACGGTCTCCACCGTGAAGCCGTGCACGGCCCCGAAGCCGCGGAGGAAGTCGACGTCGCCACGGCGGGCACGCCCGAGGGCGAAGCCGGCTCCGACCACCAGGTGCCGGAGATCGAAGCGGTCGAGCAACCGCTCGCAGAAGCGCTCGGCGCTCCACTGGCTCACCTCGCGGGTGAAGTTGACCACCACCACCCGATCGATGCCGGCGGCGATGAGCCGCTCGCGCTTCTCGTCGAGGGTGGTCAGCTCGGGCGGGACGTTGCCGGGGTCGAGGACAGCGCTGGGATGGGGCTCGAAGGTGACCGCCACGGCGATGCCGCCGATCTCGCGGGCCGCTGCCACCGTGCGCGCCAGCAGCTGCTGGTGGCCGCGGTGGACGCCGTCGAACACCCCGATGGTGCAGGCCGCTGGAGGCGGCGACGGTCCGCGCTCCGGGCCGAGGGAGTGCTCCAGGGTCATCGACAACGGTTCATCCCCCGCATCTCAGCTCCCGGTCAGCCGGCCATGACCTTCGTCGGCCGGAAGCGGAAGCCGGTGACCTCGCCGACGGCGACCAGGTCGCCGGAGGGGGAGTGAGCCCGCGTCTCGCCCTGGGGCAGGCCGGCGGCCACCCGGGGGAGAAAGACGGCCTGCCCGTTGCGGACCAGCGCAACCGCCGGCGGTCCGAGGAAGACCTGGGGCAGGAAGCTGACCGCGACCCAGGTGGGGAGAAGCGCGGTGGTGGGGTCGTCGAGCTCCCTCAGCTCCTCGATGGTGTGCGCGTCGGTGATCTCCAGTGATCCGTACCGCGTGCGCTCCAGCCAGCTCAGCAGGCCCCCCACCTCGAGCGCGTCGCCGAGGTCGCTGGCGAGGACCCGCATGAAGGTCCCCTTCCCGCACTCGACCTCGAGGTCGGCCTCGGCGACGGCGCCGGGCCGGAAGCCGGTCAGCTCGGCGCTCACGATCAGGGCGGTCCGTGGCTGGCGCTCGACGTGCTCCCCACGCCGGGCCAGGTCGTAGAGGTGCTCGCCCTCGTGACGGACGGCGGAGTGCATCGGCGGGATCTGGGAGATCTCGCCGACGAACTGCCGCAGCGCGGCGCGCACCTGATCCGCGTCCAGCCCGCGGGCGTCGCCGCCTGGGGTGACGCTGCCCTCGGTGTCGAGCGTCTCGGAACGCTCACCGAGCCGGACGGTGCAGCGGTAGGTCTTGGTCTGCCGGTGGAAGTGGTCGATGAGCCGGGTGGCTCCCCCCAGGCAGACGGGGAGCAGGCCCTGCGCCATGGGGTCGAGGGTGCCGGCGTGGCCGACCCGGCGCTCCCCGTAGATCCGGCGCACCTGGCGGATGCAGTCGAAGGAGGTCTGACCCATCTGCTTGTTGAGAGCCAGCACGGCGCTCAGGGCGCCCCGGCGGGGCGGGGCCGCGGGGGAGGCTTCCACGGCTAGCTGGACGAGCCCAGCAGGGCCCGGGCCACGTCGAGGACCCGCTCGCGGGCCGTCTCCAGAGGCTCGCACAGCTCGGCGCCGGCGGCGCGCCGGTGACCACCGCCGCCGAAGGGGGTGCACACCCGGGTGGCGTCGATCTCATCGCGGCTGCGGACCGAGATCTTGGTCAGTTGAGGGCCGGCCTCCTTGAAGAGGACGGCGACCTTCATCGGTTCGACCGTCTGGAGTTGGTCGATCACCCCCTCCGCCTCCTGAAGGGTGGTCCCGGTCTCCTCGAGCATGGCGGTGGTGATCTCCGACCAGATGAGGCGGCCGCCGCTCTCTGTCTGGCTCCGCGCGACGGCCATACCCTCGAGGTGGAGCTGGGCGACGGTGCGCGACTTGTAGCTCTTGAGCGCGATCCAGCCCGCGTCGGCCCCCAGCCCGACAAGGTCGGCGCCGAGCCGGAGCGCGGCTTCGGTGGTGTTCTCATGGCGGAAACCACCGGTGTCGGTGAGAAGCGCGGCGTAGAGGTTGGTGGCGGTCTCCGGCGAGATCGGGCAGCCCATCGCCCGGAGCAGGCGATAGACGACCTGACCGGTGGCGCTCGCCGCGGTGTCGACGACGTTGATCTCCCCGAACCCGTCGTTGCTCGCGTGGTGGTCGACGTTGATCACGTGGGCGACGCGCTCGACCAGCTCCGCCTTGTCCCCGAAGCGGTGGACGGTGGCGCAGTCGAAGGTGAAGAGGAGGTCGAGAGCGGGTGGATCTTCGACGATCGTCGCGTACCCGGGAAGGTAGGTCAGGGCCCGGGGGAGCGGGCTGGGCACCACGGTATGGACGCTCTTGCCCATCTCACGCAGCGCCTCAGCGAATGCGAGGGCCGAGCCGAGGCTGTCGGCGTCGGCGTCCTTGTGGGCGAGGCAGCCGATCTCGCGCGCGTCTTCGATGAGGCGCTGGATGTCGCTCGCGGCGTCGGCGACCTCTCGGAAGCGGCGCTCCGCCACGGTCATGAGGGCTCCTCGCCGGGGCCTTCATCGGCGGGCGTGCCCGGATCGAGCTCCCGCAGCATGCTGCTCATCCGCACCGAGTAGGCGATCGACTCGTCGAGCTGAAACTGGAGGTGCGGCGCGCTCTTCAGGTTCTCCAGCCGGTGGCCGAGCTGGGCGCGGAGGTAGCCCTCGGCGTGGCGCATGGCATCCACCACGGCTCGGCGCTCCGGATCGTCCCCGACCGCCGAGATCATCACGGTGGCGGTGCGCAGGTCGGGAGAGATGCTCACCCGTGACACGGAGGCGAGGTGGACCCGCGGGTCCTTCATCTCGGTGAGCATCAGCGAGGAGAGCTCCTGGCGGAGCTGCTCGGCGATCCGCTCGGGCCGCGGCGGCCGGGAGGACGGGCTGAGCACCGGCTGGAATCGGGATGCGCCAGGATCTCCGGGGCGACCTCTGCTCTTGGCGTGAGGCATGAACGCCGGCACGGTCAGATGTTCTGCTGCTCGGTGACGTGTGCCTCGAGGACGTCGCCCTCTGCGAAGTCGGCGAAGCCGTCGAGGGTGATCCCGCATTCGTAGCCGCGGGCAACCTCACGAACGTCGTCCCGGAAACGCTTGAGGGCGTCGATCTTGCCCCGGCCGACCTCGCGGCCGTCGCGGCGCACCGTGCACGTGGCGGCGCGGGTGATCTTCCCGTCCACCACCTGGCAGCCGGCGATCGCCGGGCGACCGTCGACGCTGAAGACCTTGCGGACCTCGGCACGGCCCTGGTAGACCTCGACGAAGGACGGCTCGTACATTCCCCGGATCGACTTCACGATGTCGTCGGTGACCTGGTAGACGACGTCGTAGAAGCGGACGTCAACGCCCAGCTCCTCGGCGGCGGCCTTGGCGCGTTCGTCGGGATGCACGTTGAAGCCGATCACGATGGCCCCGGAGACGGCGGCGAGGTTGACGTCCGCCTCTCCCACCGCGCCGACCCCCTCACCGACGATCTTGATGGTGACGTTGGGGTCCTCCAGCTTGGTAACCTGGCTGCGGAGAGCTTCCAGCGAGCCGTTGGCCTCGGCCTTGAGGACGAGCGTCATGGTCTTGGTCTCGCCCTGCACCGCGGCGAAGTCCGAGAGGGTGATCCGGCGGACCGGCTGGGCGATCTTTGCCCGCTGCTCATTGGTGCGCAGCTCGGCCAGAGCCCGCGCCGCCTTCTCGGTCTCCATCACCTGGAGGACGTCGCCGGCGGTGGCGACGTCGGTGAGTCCGCTGATCAGGACCGGCTTGCTGGGACCTGCCTCCTTGACCCGGCGACCGGCGTCGTCGGTGAGCGCCCGGATCTTGCCGTAGACCCGGCCCACCACCACGTTGTCCCCGATGCGGAGGGTGCCGTTCTGGACCAGGACGGTCGCCACCGGGCCCCTCCCCCGCTCCAGCTCGGAGTCGATGACGGTGCCGACCGCGAGGCGGTCGGGATTTGCCCGCGGCGGGCTCACCACGTCGCTCACCAGCAGGATGGTGTCCAGGAGGTCCTCGATCCCCTGGCCGGTGACGGCGCTGGTCGCCACCGTGGGCACGTCGCCGCCATAGCTCTCGGGGAGGACCTGGTGCTCGGCGAGCTGCTGGAGGACGCGATCGGGGTTCGCCCCGTCCTTGTCCGACTTGTTGAGGGCCACGACCAGCGGCACCCCGGCGCTCCGGATGTGGTGGATCGCCTCCTCGGTCTGAGGCATGACCCCGTCGTCGGCGGCGACCACCAGGATCGCGATGTCGGTGACATCCGCCCCGCGGGCGCGCATCGCGCTGAACGCCTCGTGGCCCGGGGTGTCGATGAAGGTGATCAGCCGGCCCTGGCGCTCCACCTGGTAGGCGCCGATCCGCTGGGTGATGCCTCCGGCCTCGCCGGCGGCCACGCTGGTGGTCCGGATCTTGTCGAGGATCGAGGTCTTGCCGTGGTCGACGTGTCCCAGGACGGCGACCACGGGGGGACGCGGAACCAGCTTGGCCGGGTCCTCGCCGGAGAGGTCGAGGAGGGGGTGGCGCGGTCGCAGCGCGCCGGTGGCGGAGGCGGTCGCCGCCTCCTTGGCGAGGGCCTCCTCCGACTCCGCCTCGAAGCCGAAGTTGTCCGCGGCCAGCGCGGCCGTGTCGAAGTCGACCGACTGGTTCAGGGCGGCCATCACCCCGTTCTGCATCAGGTAGGTGATGAGCTGGGCGCCGGACACGCCGAGCCGCTCGGCCAGCTCCTTGACGGTGAGACTGGCCGGCAGTCTGATCTTCTTCATCGTGGCGACGGTGGTTCCTCCTCGGCGAGCTCGCTGAGCTGATGGCCCAGTGCCTCGGGGTCGATGACATTCTCCCCTACCCGCAGGGATCGGCTCAGGCTGCGGCGCCGCTGGGCGATCCGCAGGCAGGCCATGCCGGAATCCCGGCAGAGATAGGCGCCGCGGCCGGGCGCACGGGCGGGGATGTCCAGGATAACCGCTCCCGATGCCCCGGCGACCAGACGGACCAGTTCGGGGCGCGGCCGCCGGCGCTTGCACCCCACACAGGTGCGCATCGGAGCCCTCTCTGCTGCGTTCGCCCCGTCTGCAGTCGCCGGAGGGGTCACGACTGCGTTCGTCCCGTCTGCAGTCGCCGGAGGGGTCACGACGGCTCCTCCGCGGCCGCCTCCGCCGCTGGCCCCGCGGCCGTGATGTCGATCCGCCATCCGGTGAGGCGGGCGGCGAGACGGGCGTTCTCCCCTCCCCGGCCGATGGCGAGGGAGAGCTTGGTGGGGTCGACGGTCACGTGGGCGGTCCGGGTCTCGGTGTCCAGCTCCACCCCGACCACCGGCGCCGGGATGAGCGCGTTGGCCACGTAGTGGGCGGGCTCGGGATCGAAGCGGACGATCTGCAACTGTTCGGTGCCGAGCTGAGAGGTGATGGCGCGGTGCCGCATCCCGTGAGGCCCGATGCAGGCCCCCTGGGGGTCGATGTCGGGATCGATCGCCTCCACCGCCACCTTGGTGCGGCGGCCCGCCTCGCGGGCGATGGCGCGGATGATGATCTGTCCCCGCCCCAGCTCGGGCACCTCCTGCTCGAGGAGGAGCCGGACCAGCTGGGGATGGGACCGGGAGGCCACCACCACGGCGTCGCGGGCGCGCCGCCGGCCCTCGAGGATGACCACCTTGAGGTGCTGGCGCGGTTCGAGCTCCTCCCCCGCCGCCTGCTCCTCCGGCGGCAGGACCACCGTGGTGTCCCCCGCCCGCAGGTACCAGCTGCCGCCCGCGGGACTCTCCACGATCGCATCGATCAGCTCGCCGCGGTGAGTCGTGGCCTCGCTGATCACCCGATCCGCCCCGGCGTTGCGGAGGCGGTCGAGGACTGCGCTCCGGACGGCCTGGGCCGCCTGGCGGGCGGCGTCGCCGGCGAGCGGCGCCATCACCGTCTCCCCGCCCGCGGGGTCGGGGCGGAGCACGTCATGCACGCCGCTCCGGAAGTCGACGCGGGCGGTGAGGCCGGGATCGTCGACGACGAGGCGGCGGTACGTCTCGACGATCGCCCGCCCGACGATCTCGGTCAGCTCGTCCTCGCTGATGCCCGCGTTGGCGGCGAGCTCGGCCACGGCCTCCAGGATGTCGCCGTCGCCAGGGCGGACGGCGGGCGGGCGGCCACGAGGGGGCATCAGATGTCCACCGCGGTGCGTGCCGCGAGGATGTCCGCCGCCACGATGGTCAGCGGCCGGGGACGGCCCCGCCCGGTGCGCGCCTCGATCTCCACCGTGGGCCCGCCGGCCGCGATCAACCGGCCCTCCACCACACGCTCGGCGTCGCCAGTCCGGACCCGGAGGTGCACCCGGCGGCCGAGGGCGGCTCGCCACTCCTCGTCGGTCCGGATCGGTCGCTCCGCCCCTGGGGAGGAGACCTCCAACGAGTAGCGGGTCTCGATCGGGTCGTAGGCATCGAGGATGGCGCTGGCGGTCATCGACGCGCGCTCGCAGTCGTCGAGGCCGACCCCGCCCGGCCGGTCGACCACCAGCCGGAGCACGCTCCCCGGTCCGCTCCCCTTCCATTGCACCTCGACCAGCTCGACCCCGGACTGCTGGAGGGCGGGGCGGAGCAGGTCGGCGAGGGCGGTGACGTCGGGACGGCTCATCGACACGGCTGGGACGATCGTATCGGGTGGGTCCCCTCAGCGAGCATGCCGGGGGCGAGGGCGACGCTCGTCAGCTGACGCGTACGGGTCGCGCGACCACGCCGCGCTGGGGGCGGCCGGCGGTCTTCTCCGGGCGTGCCTTGTTCCAGGCGACGAGGAGGGTGGAGGCGTTGAAGATCGAGCTGTAGGTGCCGGTGATGATGCCGATCAGGAGGGCCAGCACGAAGCCCTGGATCGACGACCCGCCGAAGAGCACGAGGGCGAGCAGCACGAAGATGACGGTCAACGAGGTGTTGAGCGAGCGGGCCATGGTCTGCACCGTCGAGAGGTTGACGATCTGGTCGAAGGTGAAGCGCGGCCCGACCCGGAGGTTCTCCCGGATCCTGTCGAACACCACGATGGTGTCGTGGATGGAGAACGCCACGCCGGTCAGCACGGCGGTGATGAAGTAGTTGTCGACCTGGCCCAGCGAACTGAAGTGACCCAGGATCGCCCAGATCCCGGCGAGCACGAAGATGTCGTGGAGGAGCTTGAAGAAGGTGCATGCCGCGAACCGCCAGCGATTGACCTGGCGCTGCTTGCCAAACTGGTAGGCCAGGTAGAAGGCGATCATCAGCGAGGAGATGAGCACCAGGGCGATCGCCTGGCCCACCGCGCTGTTGGCGATGGTCTGACCGACGGTGTTGACGCTCTCGCTGCCCGCCTCGAAGTGGTAGGCGGCGTCGAGGGCATTGTACACGGCCTGCACCTCGCCGGTGGGGAGGGTCTGGATCATGTACACGTCATTGCCGGCCTTGTCCTTGCCGAAGCTCTGGACGGTCGGCTGCAGGCCAGGCACGGTGCTGTTGACCGTGCTCACCAGCTCCGCCGAGGTGACCGGGGTTGTGTAGGCGGCCTGGATCTGGTCGCCGCCCGCGAAGTCGATGCCCAGCCGGAACCCCCATCCGATGATGGCCACGATGCCGGGGATGATGATGGCGAGCGAGGCGAGGAAGAACCAGTTGCGGTTGCGGACGATGTCGAACCGCCCCGTCCGGTGCTGCTCCTGGTACTCGGGGTGGATCTCGGTGTAGAGGGTCGGATTGCGCCCGATCCTCCAGCGGAGCATCACGCCGAGCAGGGACTGAGTGATCAGGACCGCGCTGAAGAAGCTGATGGCGACGCCGATGCCCAGGGTGATGGCGAAGCCCTTGACGATGTCCGAGCCGAAGACGGCGAGGATGACGCAGACGATCTCGGTCGAGATGTTGCTGTCGCGGATGGCGGGGAAGGCACGCCGGAAGCCCAGCTCGATGGCGGCGCCCACCGAGCGCCCGTGGCGCAGCTCGTCGCGCGTGCGTTCAAAGATGAGCACGTTGGCGTCGACGGCCATGCCCACCGATAACACGAAACCGGCCAGGCCGGCCAGGCTCACCGTGACCCCGAGGAGCTTGTAGGCGGCCAGGTTCATGATGCTGTAGAGGATCAGGGCGATGCTCGCCAGCACGCCGGGGAAGCGGTAGTAGCCGATCATGAAGAGGATCACGACGAGGAGGCCGACAGCGCCGGCGAGCAGGGTCGCGGTCACGGTCTGAGCGCCCAGGGTCGCGCCCACCGTGTCCTGCTCGACGGTGCCGATCTCGGCGGGGAGGGCTCCCGAGTTGATCTGCGACTGGAGGAGCTGCGCCTCGCCGAGGGTGACACCGGTGATCTGCGTGCTGCTGCTCGACTGGCCCTCGACCACCGGGGCGCTGACCACCTGGTTGTCCAGGAAGATCGCGACCATGGAACCCGCAGCACAGCTGGTGTCGGGGGAGCAACCGTCGGCGCTGTACACCTTGTAGGCGGCCCCGGTGATGTTGCTCCACTCGCTGGCCCCGGGCCCGTTGAAGGTGATATCGACGGCCGGGTTGCCGTTCGAGTCGGTGCCGAGGCTGGAGCTGGAGATGTCGGCGGCCGGAAGCTTGCTGTCGATCTTCCAGTGGTACCCGGACGGATAGAACTCGGTCTCGTTGAGCTGAGAGGGCTGGTAGAGGTCCTCCTGGTCCACGCAGAACCCGTCGCTCGGGTTGTCGATGCAGTAGCTGTTGCTCTTGGCGGCCCCCGCCGGCGGAGCCCCCGACGCGGCGGTGGCGAAGCGGATCAGATAGGTGCTGCCCAGGACGCTCTCGGCCTTGGCCAGCGAGACCCCGGGGAGCTCGACCGAGATCTCGTCGCTGCCGACCGGCTGGACACTCGCCTCCGAGACGCCGAGCGAGTTGACCCGGTTCTGAAGCACCGGGATGGTGTCGGCCTGGGCCGCCGACACGCTGACCCCGTTGCGGGGTCCGGAGCGGCAGGGCGGGTTGGCGTCCGCGGGGAGGTTCGGGCCCTGGCAGACGGCGATGGTCAGCTCTGAGCCGCCGACGATGTCCAGCCCCTTGTGGAGGGTGATGTTGTAGCCGAGCACGTTCAAGTTGAAGACGTCGACCACGACGGCGACGATCAGGACGACGAAGATCGTCGCCACCTTCCACTTGGTGACCCGCAGCCAGTTCACGACGGCGAAGTGTAGCCGAGCGGGTCACCGCTCTCGGTGTCGAGTTCACGCAAGGGGTCGCCGGGGAGGGCCGCGAGTACGGCCGGCAGACCGCGGGCGATCCCGGGGCGGGTGCGGCGGATCTCCTCTCCCGGCTCCCTCATGCCCCGAAGAGGACCTCCTGGCCCCCGCTTCCCGCGCCTGGGGCGCTCGATGGAGGGGTGAGTCCGAGGTGGCGGTAGGCGGCCGCGGTGGCCAGCCGCCCGCGCGGGGTGCGGACCACCAGCCCGAGCCGGATCAGATAGGGCTCGACGACGTCCTCGATGGTCTCGGGCTCCTCCTGGACCGAGACGGCGATGGTCTGGACCCCCGACGGGTGCCCGGAGAGGGCCCCGCAGAGGGTGCTGACGACCCGCCGGTCCATCTCGTCGAGGCCCAGCTCGTCGATGCCGAGAATCCCCAGGGCGGCCACGGCGACCTCCTCGTCGATGCTCCCCCCGGCCCGGACCTGGGCGTAGTCGCGGGCGCGCCGGAGCAGCCGGTTGGCGACCCGGGGCGTGCCGCGGGCGCGCCCGGCCAGCAGGTTCGCCCCCGCCGGGGTGATCTCCACCCCGAGCAGCCGCGCCGAGCGGACGATGATCGCGGTCAGCTCCTCAGCGGCGTAGTAGTCGAGCCGGAAGGTCACTCCGAAGCGGTCGCGCAGCGGACCGCCCAGGGCCCCGGCCCGCGTGGTCGCCCCGATCACGGTGAACGGCTTCAGGCTCAATCGGAGCGTCTGGGCCCCCGCCCCCTTGCCGGCCACGAAGTCGAAGGCGAGGTCCTCCATGGCCGGGTAGAGCGCCTCCTCCACGGCACGATTGAGGCGGTGGATCTCGTCGATGAAGAAGACGTCCCGCTCCTCGAGGGCGGTGAGGATGGAGGCCAGCATCCCCTGGTGCTCCAGTGCCGGACCGCTGGTGAGGCGGGCCTGAACGCCCATCTCGTTGGCGATGATCTGAGCCAGGGTGGTCTTCCCGAGGCCGGGAGGGCCGTAGAGGAGGACGTGGTCGACCGGCTCGGAGCGGGCGCTGGCGGCCTCGATGAGGATGCGAACCTGCTCGCGGATGGTGGGCTGGCCCACGAAATCCTCGAGCCGGCGGGGGCGGAGGATGGAGTCGGCCGCCCTCTCCTCGTCGAGTTCCCCGGGGCTGACCACCCGGCTGTCGGTCATGTCGCGGCTCCGACGTCGAGGAGCCGCAGCGCCCGACCCACCAGGGCCGTGACGTCTCCGTCCGCCTCTCCAGACGCCGCGAGCGCGGCCCGGACCGCGGGGCGGGCCTCCGATTCGCGGTAGCCGAGCCCCACCAGCCCGGCCACGGCAGCCTCCACGGCCTGCGCGGCAGCCGTCGGCACCGCCGGCCCCAGGGTGAGCGCGAGGTCGCCGAGACGGTCGCTCAGCTCCAGCACGACCCGTTCCGCCGTGCGCCGGCCGACGCCGGGCACGGTCGCGACCAGGGCGACGTCGCCGTCCCGGATGGCCCGCACCATGGTGGGCAGCTCGGCCCGGCCGAGGATCGAGAGCGCGGCCTTCGGGCCGATGCGCTCCACCCCGATGAGGAGGCGGAAGAGGCGCAGCTCGTCCCGGGCGAGGAAGCCGTAGAGACGGATCGCGTCGTCGCTCACCGAGGTGTGGATGTGGAGGGTCACCTCCCGCTCCCCCATCTCGTGGAGCGCGGCGAGGGTGCGGAGATGGCACTGGACCTGGTAGCCGACCCCGCCGGTCTCCAGGACCACGTGGTCGGCGTCCGCGATCACGACCTGGCCACGGAGCCGGGCGATCATCGGGGTCCGGCCGGGGTGGTGGCCGCCCCGGCCCGCGGGGCGGGACGGGGTGCCGCGCCGGCGCCGCCGGCGCGCTCCCGCGCGGCGGCGATGGCCAGCTCCAGCGCCGGGCTGACCCGAGAGGCCGGAGCGCTCGCGACCGGAGGCTGGAGCCCAGCACGGTGGTGGTGGCAGATGGCGGCGGCGCAGGCGTCGGCGGTGTCGTCGGGCCCCGGGATCTGCTCGACGCCCAGCATTGCCTCGCACATCCGGAGCACCTGGCGCTTGGTGGCGCCCCCGTAGCCGGCGATGGATTCCTTGATCTCGTTCGGGGTGTACTCGGCGACCGGGATCCCGGCTGCGGCCAGGGTGCAGAGGATGACGCCCCGTGCCTGGCTGACCCGCATGGCGGTCTGCCGGTTGGTCGAGAAGAAGAGCCGCTCCACGGCCGCCACATCGGGATGGAGAGACCCGGCTGATTGAGCCAGGAGTAGGGAGAGCTCCAGGAGACGGGGGCCGTCGGCAGCCTCGGCTCCGGTCTCGATGCACTCGGCGTGGACCAGCCGCAGCGAGCCGGGGTGGCCCTCCACCAGGGCAACGCCGGTGCGCCCCAGGCCGGGGTCGACGCCGAGCACCCTCACGTCAGTTCGCGGCTCTGGACACCGATGCCGGCGTCAGAGGCCCCGTCCCTTCGTCGTCACGCACGTCGGTGCGCTCCTCATCGGGCCACCCCTTCCTTGGCCTCGGGGCCCAGACCGGCCCCCTGGCGGGGGCCTGCCACGACCTGTTCACCGAGGCTCCGGTGCCCGCATCAGGAAGTGACCGACTCGAGGACTTCGTCGGGGATCTCCGCGTTGGCGTAGACCTGCTGGACATCGTCCAGCTCCTCGAGGCTGTCGAGCAGGCGCAGGACCTGCCGGGCCTGGGGGGCGTCGAGGGTGACCGAGGTGACCGGGTTCATGGTCACCTCGGCCGCCTCCACCGCGTATCCGGCCGCCTCCACCTGCCGCCGCGCTTCCTCGAACAGATGTGGCGCCAGCGACACCTGGACGGAAGAGCCGTCGACGGCGATGTCCCCGTCGGCGCCCACGTCGAGCAGGTCGAGCAGCTCCAGCTCGATCTCCTCGGGGTCGCGCTGGCCGGTCTCGATCCGGATGATCCCCTGGTTGGAGAACATCCAGGCGACGCTGTTGGACTCCCCCAGCGAGCCGCCCGAGCGGGTGAACAGGTTGCGGATCGCGGCCACGGTGCGGTTGCGGTTGTCGGTGAGGACATCCAGCATCACGGCCACCCCGTGGGGCCCGTAGCCCTCGTAGCGGACCTCCTCCAGCTTGACCCCGTCCTTGCCGCCGGCGCCCCGCTGGATCGCCCGCTCGATGTTGTCCGCGGGCATGTTGACCTCGCGAGCCTTCTGGATGGCCAGGCGGAGCCGGAAGTTTCCGACGGGGTCGGCACCGCCCTCTCGCGCCGACACGGAGAGCTCGGCGGTCACCTTGGTGAATGCCTGGCCGCGCTTGGCGTCGACGATCGCCTTCTTGTGCTTGATCCCAGCCCACTTGCTGTGCCCGGACATGCTGCCTCCGGCGACGAACGGACGTTCAGATTCTAGGCTGTATCCGGCCTCTCAGTCTACGAGGCGCGCACATGGCTGGGTTGGCGGGCGATTCGATGCGATTGCGCCAGATCCTTGTCACGCACAACACGGTTGACAGACCGGTCCGCCGGGGTACCCTACTCACAGAAGCCATCCGCGTTCCATATGGAGGTAGGGCTTCGATGCGTGGTGTATACGAGTTCCTGAGGGCCACTCGGGCCGAGAGGTGAGGCCCGGCGCGGGCCCTCGCCATCTCACCCGGCGTGCGCCACCGTGAGACCGCCCTCGAGGTGGTCCGGCAAGTAGGTCGATTGCAAGAGCGCTGCGGGATCGCAGGTGACGAGGCGAGACGCCCCGGGCAGACCACCTGGCACCGGATGGTGCCGCACAAGGCCCGGCTTTTCGTCGGGCTGCCGAATATCGGCAAATGAATTTGAGGGGCCGGCACCGCCGGCCCCTTCTTTATGTGCGTCAGGGGGCAGGGCGGCTGACGGCGGGGTGGCCCGCCCAGGCGAAGCGGAGCGGCCGATCGGCGGCCCGCGTGATCCCCACGCGGGGGGCGATGGCGAGGGGAACCTCCGTCTCCCTCTCCAGGATCCGCAGGCGCGAGCCCGGGTCGCAGAGGTCGAGACCGTTGTCCGCCAGGGTGAGGCCGAGGGCCGCGCCGAGGTTGCCGGGGCCGCGGAGGAGCTTGGCGAGGGCCAGCGGCCGGCCTCCCCGGGCTCGCCGGGCGCGGACCACCTCCTCCCCCACCTCGAGCGCGGCGGCGCGGAGCAGGACCGCGCCGGCGACGCCCTCGGGCTCGCAGACGACGTTGGCGCAGAAGTGCATGCCGTAGGAGAGGTAGACGTAGAGGTGAGCGGGGGGCCCGAACATGATGGCCGCTCGCGGGGTGGGGCCCCGGTGGGCGTGGGAGGCCGGGTCCTCCATCCCCAGGTAGGCCTCCACCTCGACGACCCGAGCGCGGACCTCCTCGGCGGTCCCCGGGTCGCAGACCAGCCGCGACCCGATCAGAGCAGCGGCCACGTCGATGGTCGGCCCGGCGAAGAATCCCCGATCGAGTGCCGGAGCGTTCCGCGAATTCGCGGCTTCGGCGGTGCCCGTGGAGCCCATCGGCCCCATGGTAGGTGCGCCCGCGGGCGCTCAGGCCGGCTGGTCGAGCCGGTCGATCCGGTAGCCCACGCCGAACACGGTGGTGATCCGGAAGGGCAGCCGGTCGAAGCGCTCGAACTTCTCCCTCAGCCAGCGCACGTGGACGTCCACGGTCTTGTGGTCGCCGTAGAACTTGCTTCCCCAGATCCGCTGGATGATGACCTGGCGGGACTGCACCTTGCCCGCATTGAGGAGGAGCAGGGAGAGGAGGTCGAACTCCTTGGGCGCGAGGTGCAGCTCCTCGCTGTCGACGTGCACCGTGCGGGCGCCGCGGTCGATCCGAAAGTTGTCCAGCTCCTCGATCTCGCGCGCGTCGACGCGCTCCTTGCCGGTCATCTCCGCGCGGCGCAGCGTCGCCGACACGCGCGCCAGCAGCTCGTTGAGCGAGAACGGCTTGGTGACGTAGTCGTCGGCACCGACGTGCAGACCCACCACCTTGTCGAGCTCGCTGCCCTTGGCGGTGAGCATGATGATGGGGACCGTCATCTCCTGACGGAGGATCCGGCACACCTCGAGCCCCGACAGCTCGGGGAGCATCAGGTCGAGAAGGATGAGGTCGGGCCGCTGGCGGCGCGCCGCCGTCAGAGCCTCGGTACCGGTGCTCGCCTCGCTGATGACGAAGCCTTCCTGGCTCAAGTTGTAGCGGAGCGTCTGCCGGATCGAGTCCTCATCCTCGACGATGAGAACGTGTTTGGCGGGCGCGGTCACCAAACGGACTCCGCCGCCGGCGGGGATGACGTGGTGAGAGCGATCGCGCGACTCATCGGCGAGATCATTATGCCCCTCCGTCGATGCGCGGCGCGGAGCCGGCGTGCGCGGGGCCACGAAACATTATCGCAACGTTAACGCCGAGGGGCGCAAGGCCCACAACATTATCGGAAGATTAAGCGCAGGTTGTCGGATCACTAACGCGCTGCTGCGGTGCGGTGTTGCCAACACCATCGTCATCGGAGACCGATAACATCTCATCACTTGGCCACCGACCGCGTCCGTCCCCGCACCGGGCTGACTCCGATGAAACGCTCCACATCGTCTCCGTCGGCAAACCACACGCTCTCCCTGCTGCGATCAGTCGGTGAGCAGCTGGAGGGGGGCCACGGGCTGATAGCGGTGGACAAGAGCGGGCGGATCCTGCTCGCGACGGAGGAGGCCTGCCGCCTCCTCGACCTCTCCGGCGAGGGCGAGGGTCATACGCTCGCCGAGCTGGGTGCGGACTTCCGGCTGCTGCGCGTGATCACCGCCTGCCTTGACGCCGAGGCGGCGGTGGAGCGAGAGATCGCGAGCGCGCGCGAAGTGATCGTGGTGCGAGCCTTTCCGGTGCAGAACCAGACGATCGCCGTGATCGTCCTGGTGCGCGACGAGACCCGCCTGCGCCGGCTGGAGCGGGTGCGCCGCGATTTCGTCACCAACGTCTCCCACGAGCTGCGCACCCCGATCACCGCGATCCGGCTACTGGTCGAGACCCTGCAGAAGGGGGCGTTGGAGGAGCCCGAGGTCGCCGCGGGCTTCGTGCACCGCATCGCGCTGGAGGTCGGCCACATGGCGCAGATGGTCGAGGAGCTGCTCGAGCTGAGCACCATCGAGTCCGGGCGCCAGACCATGAAGATGGAGCCGGTCCCAGTGGTCGACCTGGTCCGCACCGTCGATCGGCTGCTGCCGCTCGCCGAGGAACGCCTGATCGAGGTGACGGTCGACCTGGACCCCGCCACGCCTCCCCTTCTCGGTGATCCCCGGCGGCTCGGTCAGGTGTTGCGCAACCTGGTTCACAACGCGATCAAGTTCACCCCGCCGGAGGGCAGGATCACCGTCAGCGCCCGCCCGCTCCTCGAACAGAGCCGCGTCGAGCTGGTGGTCCGCGACACCGGCATCGGCATCCGTCCCGAGGACCTCCCGCGGATCTTCGAGCGCTTCTGGAAGGCCGACAGCTCCCGTCAGCGGGACGGCGAGGGCTCCGGGCTCGGTCTGGCGATCGCCCGTCACGTGGTGGAGGCGCATGGCGGATCGATTCGGGTGGTGTCCGAGCCGCGCCGCGGGGCCACCTTCATCGTCGAGCTGCCCGCGGCTCCCCGCGTGGCGGCGGAGATGGAGCAGGGATGAGCTCCGCGGACCCGCCGGCGCAGGGTGACCCCCGAGATGCGGAGCCGGGCTCTTCACCGGTTCTTAACCAGCCTGAAACCCGGCCACAATCCGCCCCTCCCTACTCTCGAAGCGTGGTCACCGATTCCATGCAGCTAGCCGGGGTCAATGTCGCCACCAGCGAGGAGGTCTCGGCGGGCGTCGCCGTCGAGGGGCTCACCGTCAAGTTCCGTGGCACGCCGCTGATCGACAGCATCAGCAACCTCTTCGAGCCGAACAAGGTCACCGCCATCGTCGGTCCCACCGGCTGCGGCAAGACGACGCTGCTGCGCTCCATCAACCGCATGCACGACCACGTCACCGGCATGCAGGTGAGCGGGAAGGTGGTCGTCGAGGGCGTGAATGTGTACGGTGCGGACGTCAACGTCCGCGAGGTGAGACGCCGGGTCGGGATGCTCTTCCAGCGGCCCAACCCCTTCCCCCGCAGCATCGCCGAGAACGTGGGGCTCGCTCCACGGGCTCACGGTCTCGCCAACCGCAGCAACGTGCGGGAGCTGGTCCAGGAGAACCTCACCAGGGTCGGCCTCTGGGACGCGGTGAGCAGCCGGCTGCACGGGTCGCCCTTTGGGCTTTCCGGCGGCCAGCAGCAGCTCCTCTGCCTGGCCCGCACCCTGGCGCTCTCGCCCGATGTGATCCTGCTCGACGAGCCCACCTCGGCGCTCGATCCCGACACCACCGATCACATCGAGTCGCTCATGAAAGGGCTCTCGGAGCGCATGACCGTTCTCATCGTCACCCACAACCTCGCCCAGGCGAGCCGCATCAGCGACAACGTGCTCTTCCTCATGAAGGGCAGCGTGGTCGAGGCGACGTCGGCGAGGACCTTCTTCCACGACCCGGCGGACGACAGGAGCCGGGCCTACGTCAGCGGTCGGATCGGATGAGATCGCACAAGCGACCCTCATCACAATCGTCACATTCATCCTTCGAAGGGGAGGTCTCATGAACGTTCGTCGTCACGCGTCCATCGGGTTTGCGGTGATCGCCGGGGCGGTCCTGGTGAGTGCCTGCGGCTCCACGAGCACGGTGGCGCCCGCCACGAGCGCGCCCAGCAGCTCGAGCGCGAGCGCGAGCAGCAGTCCCACCGCAATGGCGGTGCAAACGGGCAACCCGGCCGGCCCGCAGACCCTCTCGGAGGCCGGGTCGAGCCTGCTCTACCCGTACCTGCAGAAGCTGGCCCCGGGCATCAACTCCGCGTTTGCCAACATCACGCTGACCCCCGCCGCGGGCGGCTCGGGCACGGGCCAGTCTGAGGCCCTCAGCGGGACCATCGACATGGGCGGCTCCGACGCCTACCTGAGCGCGGCCCAGGTCTCGGCCAACCCCGGGGCACTCAACATCCCGATCGCCGTCTCGGCTCAGGCGGTCAACTACAACCTCGCCGGGTTCCCCAACCTCAAGCTGAGCGGTACCGTGCTCGCCCAGATCTACCAGGGCACGATCAAGGTGTGGAACGACCCAGCCATCGCCGCCCTCAACACCGGCGCGACCCTGCCGGCGACGCCGATCATCCCGATCCGGCGCTCCGACTCCTCGGGTGACACGTTCATCTTCACCTCCTTCCTCAGCGCCACCAATCCCACCTGGTCGAGTGGCCCCAGCTTCGGGACCACGGTGAGCTGGCCAACCGTCGCCAGCGAGCTGACCGCGGCCGGCAACCCGGCCATGGTCGACACCTTGCACAGCACCCCGGGCGGCATCGCCTACGTCGGGATCAGCGTCGAGGGCGCCGCCCTGGTGGACGGTCTCGGTGAGGCCGAGCTGGAGAACGCCTCGGGCAGCTACGTCCAGCCGGATTCGACCACGATCACCGCCGCGGTGACCGCCGGTGCCACCAACGTTCCGGCCAGCCTCGCAGCGTCCCTGATCTACGAGACGGGGGCACAGGCCTACCCGATCGTCAACTTCGAGTACCTGATCATCAACCCGTCGAAGATCACCTCCTCGGACACCGCTCTCGCGATCCGCACCTTCATCGAGTGGGCCATCTCCCCGACCGGAGGCGCCACCGCGGACAACCTGAGCGCCGTGCAATTCGTGCCCCTTCCCAGCAACGTGATCCCGCTGGTCAACACAGCGGTCGCCCAGATCACCGGCTAACATGATCCTGGTCCGTCGCCGGGCCGGTGGAGTGCCCACCGGCCCGGCCCGGGTCGCTCGGACCCGCACTCACGAGTTGACCCCCGGAGACCGCGTCCTCCAGTGGGTATCCGGGATTGCGGCCACGATCCCGCTGGCGGGGATCCTCTTCATCACCACCATCCTGGTGGTGTGGGCAATCCCCGCCATCATCTACAGCGGTTTCACCGTCTTCACCAGCGACAAGTTCTTCATCGGCAACTTCTACAACCCCAACTTCTCGTCGGTCAACGGCGTTGTGGCGCCCTACGGCGCCAATTACGGGGCGCTCACCTTCATCATCGGGACCCTCTCCAGCTCGCTGATCGCATTGGTGCTGGCGGTGCCGATCTCGGTGGGCGGAGTGCTGATGCTCTCGGAGTGGATCCCGCGGCAGCTGGAGGGACCGCTCTCCACCTTCCTCGAGCTCCTCGCCGGAATCCCCAGCGTGGTCTTCGGCTTCTGGGGTCTCACGGTCTTCGGGCCGTTCCTCGGCGCGCACGTCTTTCCGGCGCTCTCCCACCTCGGGGTGGTCCTCCCCTTCTTCAAGGGATCGTGGGCCTACAACGGCCAGGGATTGCTCACCGCCTCACTGGTCCTCACCCTCATGATCATCCCGATCATCGCCTCGACCACGCGGCAGCTGGTCAAGCGGGTGCCGGTGCTGGCCAGCGAGGGCGCCCTGGCGCTGGGCATGACCAAGTACGAGATGGTCCGCGTGGTCACCATCCCATATGTGCGGACCGGCATCATCGCCTCGGCCCTGCTCGGCTGGGGGCGCGCGCTCGGTGAGACCATCGCCGTGCTGCTGATCATCGGGATGGCGAACAACCCGCCGGTCAACATCTACGGCACCACCTCGACGCTCGCCTCGACGATCGCCGACGAACTGGACAGCGCCCTCAGCGATGGCACCGGGATGGCGGTGCGCGCCATGGCGATGCTGGGCCTGCTGCTCCTGACCATGAGCCTGATCACCAACCTCACCGGCCGGCTGATCGTGCGCCGCATCAGCTCCGATGCTCTCCCGGTGGGCCGTGGAGTCTAGAGCCCCCCGCCTCCGCCACATTCGCGGGATCGTGTTCTGGATCCTCTGCGGCTTCGCGCTGGTGGCGATCATCACCCCGGCGCTTGCCGTTGTTATCAGCGTGCTGGTCAAGGCCGCCCCCGCCCTCAAGTGGACCCTGCTCACCAACACCACCCAGAACGCCACGAACCCGGGCCTGCAGAACGCCATCCTCGGCACCCTGGTGCTCAGCCTCGGCGTGGTGGTGGTGGCCGGTCCGATCGGGATCCTTGGCGGCATCTACCTCGCTGAGTTCGCACCGAAGCGTCTCGGCGGCACGCTGCGCTTCTTCTCGGAGGTACTCGCCGGTGTGCCCTCGATCGTCATCGGCCTGGTCGCCTACACCGCCCTGGTCGTGTCGTTGCACTGGGGCTTCTCGGTCCTCAGCGCCATCATCGCGCTCTCCCTGCTGACCCTCCCGTACATCGTCAAGACCACCGAGGTTTCCCTAGCTCAGGTGCCGCGCACCCTGCGCGAGGCCGCCATTGCGCTCGGTCTCTCCCGGATCACCACCATCCGCAAGGTGCTGCTGCCCCCGGCCCTGCCGGGCATCATCTCCGGGATGGTGATCGCGCTGGCCATCTCCACCGGCGAGACCGCTCCGCTCCTGTACACGGCCAGCTTCAGCCAGAGCAACCCCAGCGCCGGCCTGTTCCACAACCCGATCGGGTACCTCACCTACGTGACCTACTACTACGTCCAGCTGCCCGGCGCTCAGAACCAGGCCCTGGCCAGCGCCGCGGCCGGGGTCACCATCCTGCTGATCCTGCTGCTGATCTTCGGAGGCCGCATGATCACGGCCCGCTCGCGGAAGATGGTGGCCCGCCTGGACGTCTAGCCGGGCGGGTGACCGCAACAGTAACGGCCTAACTCACCCGCGGGGCGCTCCCTCGACCCGGCGGAGATCCAGGGCGGCGTGGCGGCAGCTGGGCAGACGGGATGACCGGGGTGTCACTCACCATCTCGCACAGTTCGCGGTGAAGCTGCGGCTCCGCCGCTGCAATGACCGAATCAGAGCTCACAGTCCAGGGCAGGCCTTCCCTGTCGGTCACCGTCGCGCCCGCCTCGCAGGCAAGAGCGATACCGGCTGCGACATGGAGCGTTGGAGCCGAGAAGAAGATGCACGCAGCCACCCGCCCGGCCGCCAGATGCGCAAGCGTTAGGGTGGTGCCGAAGGATCGGACGTCCCACCTGTCGGCGCGTAGGGCCTCCATGGCCCAGCGCGCGGCCTTCGCGCGCTCCGCCCCGTCGCGCGGCCACCCTTCAAACACAAGCAGCTTGCTCTGTGCGTTGGCGGCCACCGGGCGCCAATCGCCGTCCGTTGCGACGAAGGCACCCTGGCCACGCTCAGCAACGAGGATCTCTCCCGTCGAGCCATCCCCAACAGCACCGATCACGACCTGTCCGTCCTCAACGAGTGCCACGTTGACAGCGAAAAGTGGGATGCCAAAAGCGTAATTCGTCGTTCCACAGATAGGATCCACCAGCCAGTACGGCGTGCCGGGCTCGGCCTGTCCCCCACCTTCCTCGCCGATGACCGGGAAGTCGAATGCTCCCGTCAGCACCGACCGAACCGTCTCTTCGACCACAATGTCGGCAGCCGTCACCAGATCACGGCCGCCCTTGGAGCGGATGTCGTCCGCGCCGGTCCGGCTGAGCGCAAGCTCCAGCCCGCGGCCCACAGCCTCGCCGGCCGCGGCCCACTCCCGGCGATGCCTACCTCTCGTCCCGGCGGGACCACGGTTCGAGAAACCTGAGCGGGCACGGGGGACGATCAGCCCAGCTCCTCGATCCGGCCGCTCTCCAGGAAGATCAGGTCCTCGGCGAGGTTGGTGACCCGGTCGCCGATCCGCTCGAAGTTCTGAGCCACCATGATCAGCTTGGTGCCGCGGAAGACGGCGTCGCCGTCCTCGGTCATGAGCTGGATGAGGTCGTCGACGATGCGGTGGTGGATCCGGTTCACGCGGTCGTCGCGTGCGGCAATGGCACGAGCCCTGTCGACGTCGCGGGCGATCAGGGCCGCGAGGATGTCCCGCACCTGCGCCTGGCACGCCTCGGAGAGCTGCGGGAGGTCGACGTGGCTCGAGAGGGGCGGCAGGTTGGCCAGCTCGCGGCCGCTCTTGGCGATGCTGGCGCAGTGATCGGCCATCCGCTCCAGCTCGCTGGCCATGTGGAGGAGGCCGAGCGCCTCGCGAAGCTGTGAGGGTGCCGTGGGGTGGGCTAGCGCGACGAAGGTGAGCGTCCGCACCTCGACCAGAAGGGCGTTGACGCGGGCGTCGTCGTGGATGACCGCGGCGCAGATGTCGACGTCGCGCTCGACCAGGCCGAGGGTGGCGCGGGTCATGGCCCGGTCGACCTCGTCCCCCATGGTCAGCATCAGGTCGCGGATGCGCTGCAGCTGGGCGTTGACGCCCGTGGCGGGGGCCTTGCGCAGGGATCTCGTCTCGACGGTCTCGCTCACGATGAGTGTCAGCTTAGGACATGACGCCCGATGCCGGCGATCGCGCCCCGCCGCGGTGCGGGGGCGCTGCCGCGGCCGTTCCCGACTCCGTCAGCACCCCCGTGACCGGGCCCCGGCTCAGCCCGCCGCCACGTCCGCCTCACGCATCTGGGCGACCCTGATGTGGTTGCCGAACGGATCGCGCAGTCCGAAATCGATCCCATAGGCCTGTTCGGTGGGCTCCTGGGTGATGTCGACACCCCTGCCGCGCAGCTCCTCGCAGCTGCGCGCGGCATCGTCGGTGGTGAAGAAGAGGTGGCCCCCGCTGCGCCCCTTGGTCAGCAGGTCGCGGACCTGCTCGGTCGTGGCCGGGTCGAGCATGGGCGGCCCGGGCTTCTCCAGGAAGATCTGGCGGTCGGGTGCCCCGGGCACGTTGACGGTGAGGAAGCGCATGAAGCCAAGGTCGGCGTCGGTGTTGACCTCCAGACCGAGCTTGCCCACATAGAAGTCGAGGGCCTGATCCTGGTCGAGCACGTAGATCTGCGAGATCCTGAGCGAGCTGAGCACCTGCTGCCTCCCCGTCGAGCGGTGTGGACCGATGTCGCCAGGGTATCGGACGCCGCGCGGCTACGCTTCTCCAAAACTGCTGGGCCGACCCCAGGCCATCGCGAAGCAGGTGGGCACCGCGGAAGCCGCCTGACGGTGTCGATCCGCACGTCCCGCATCCCGGTACTCCGACGGGGTCAGTCCGACCACCTGGCGGAAGGTTCGGCTGAACGTCCCCAGGCTGGCGAAGCCGACGTCGAGGCAGACGTCGGTAACGCTGCGGTCCGTCCGGCGGAGCAGGTACATGGCGCGTTCGACACGGCGTCGCTGCAGGTATCGGTGCGGGGTCTCGCCGAAGGCGGCCCGGAAGGAGCGGATGAAGTGCGCCTCCGACATGACCGCGATGGCCGCCAGCGCCGGCACGTCCAGCACCTCTGGGTAGGCGCGATCCATGGCGTCGCGAGCGCGCAGCAGCCGCCGGTTGGACTCCTCGGTCGCGCGGGTCACGGCAACGGTCGCCCGCGAGCCGTTGCTACGTGCGCAGCTCGGCGGTGCAGCGGGTGCGCAGCGCGAGCATGACGGCCTCCTGCCACTCCTGCGCCTCCTCGGTGGTGAGGGTTCGCTCGGGGCTGCGGAAGGTGAGCCGGAAGGTCCATCCCTTGCGCCCCTCCCCCAGCTGCGCCCCACGGAACTCGTCACGCAGCTCGACCGCCTCGAGGAGGGGTCCTCCCGCCTCCCGCACCACCAACAGCGCGTCGCCGGCCCGCTGGAGGATGGGGACGGTGACCGAGAGATCGTGGGTGACGGCCGGGAATCGCGGGACGGGCCGGTATTGGGCGGGGCGGTGGGCCTGGTTGGCGAGCTCCTCGAGGTGGAGCTCGGCAACGGCGATGCGGCCGCGCAGCTCGAACCGCTCCGCGGTATCGACGTCCAGCTCCCCGACCATGCCGACACGGCCGCCGCCGGCACGTATCCAGGCGGCGCGGCCGGTGCGCAGGCCGGGAATCTCGGCCGGCTCCACGGTCACCGATTCCCCGCTCAGGTCGTGGAGCAGCCGTTCGACGAGCGATTGAGAGTGACGCAGAGCGGCTGCCGCCGCCGTCGCGTCACCCTCGACGTGGGTCACCAGGCCCAAGAGGAGCGGCTCCGCGGGGAGCGGGGGGAGCTTGCGGTCCTCGCCGTCAGGTGTGGAGCCGGGGGCCAGTCCGTCGCGCTCCCCCTCCCAGAAGGCGCGTCCCAGCTCGAAGATGGCGGCGCCGGAGACCCCGCGGCTCTGGTTGAGAGCGAGCACCTGGCAGAGACCGGGGAGCAGGCTCACCCGCAGATGGGTCATCTCGTCGCTCAGCGGGTTCAGCAGCGGTATCGGATGGCGGCCCTCGCCGAGACCGGGCAGCCAGCGGGCCGCATCCGGCCGCAGAAAGACGTAGGGGAGGACCTCGTCGAAGCCGGCGCCGACGCAGACGTCGCGCACCCGGTCCTCCATCGGGGCCTCGGCGGCCAGCTGGCGGACCTCGGTGCGGTGACCTGGCAGGGTGCTCGGCAGGCGCGCGTAGCCGAGCCCGCGGCCGACCTCCTCGGCAACGTCCACGGGGATGCGGACGTCACGCCGGAAGTAGGGCGGATGGACGGTGAGCCGGTCTCCCGCCTGCTCGACCGCGAAACCGAGGTGGGCCAGGACCGTGGACGCCTCGTGGATGTCCACCGGGTAGCCGAGCAAGCCTCCGAGCCATGCGCCGGTCACCTCGATGGGCTCCAGGGGAGGGAGCGGCGAGGGATGCTCGTCGATGGGGTCCTTCAGCACATGACCCCCCGCGATGGAGGCGATCAGGGCCGCGGCCCTCCCCAGGGCCAGGGGCGCCAGGTCGTCGGGCAGCCCCTTGTCGTAGAGGGCGGAGGCGTCGGTCCGCAGGGAGTGGCGGCGGGAGGTCGCCCGGATCGCGGCCGGCTCCCAGTTGGCCGCCTCCAGGAGCACGGCGCGGGTGGCGTCGCCGATGGCTGTCGAGGTGCCGCCTATCACCCCGGCGAGGCTGACCGGCACGCCGCCGGCGGCGATGATCATGTCCGCGGGGTCGAGGGCGCGGGTCGTCCCGTCGAGGCACTCGAGGCTCTCCCCAGCGCGAGCCCGCCGCACTGTCAAAGTGACCGGGCGGCCCCCGCCATCCAGGGCGGCGACCCGCTCGATGTCGAAAGCGTGGAGCGGGTGGCCGAGCTCGTGGGTCACATAGTTGGTGACGTCGACCAACCCGCTGATCGGTCTGAGCCCGATGGCGCGCAGCCGCCGCTTGAGCCAATCCGGCGACTCCCCCGCCGCCACCCCCTCGATGACCACCGCGGTGAAGCGGCGGCAGCCCACCGGGTCCTCGATGCGCACGCGGGCACGCTGGCTCGATGCGGACGCGGAGAGCAGCCCCTCGGGGACATTGACGGCGGGCTCGCGGAGGGTTTCGCCGAGGGCGGCGGCCAGCTCGCGCGCGATCCCGACGTGGCAGAGGCAGTCGGGCCGGTTGGTGGTCACCTCGACGTCCAGGACCACGTCCAGGGGCAGGACCTCGTGGAGGGGCTGGCCCGGCCTGCCCCGCTCCAGGATGAGCAGCCCCGCCGCGTCCTCGCCGATCCCCAACTCGACGGCCGAGAGCATCATGCCGGGGGAGCTGTACTTGCCGCCGAACATCGACCGGATCCCGAGCGGTTCGGGGAAACCGGGGAGGACCGTGCCTGGCGGCGCGTAGGGGACCAGGTCCCCGACCTTCACATTGGGTGCGCCGGTCACGAGACGGATCGTCTTTCCGTCCCCGATGTCGATGTCGGCGAGCCGGACCCCGCGGGTCGACTCGGGGATCGCCGCCAGCTCCAGCACCCGGGCCACGATCGTGCCGGCGGCGGCGCGTTCGACGCGGTCGACCTCGGTGCCGGTATCGACCAGGAGGCGGACCAGCTCATCGACGGGAGCGTCGAGATCCGCGTACTCCCGGAGCCATTCCAGGGAGATCTTCATCCCTGGCCCACCAGGCGGACGTCGTTCTCGTAGAGGATGCGCACGTCGTCGATCCCGTAGGCGAGTTGGGCGGCCCGCTCGATGCCGAAGCCGAAGGCGAAGCCCGTGTAGCGCTCCGGGTCCACGCCCACGTTGCGGAGCACGTCCGGGTGGACCATCCCACTCCCCAGGACCTCGATCCAGCCACTGTGCTTGCAGAGCCGGCAGCCGCCGCCGCCGCACACCATGCAGGAGACGTCCAGCTCCAGCGAGGGCTCGGTGAAGGAGAAGTTGTGAGGCCGCAGCCGAATGGCGCGCTCCGCGCCGAAGATGGAGCGGGCGAGGAACTCAAGGGTGCCCTTGAGATCGCCCGCGGTCACCCCCTCGTCGACGAGCAGCCCCTCAACCTGGTGGAAGACCGGCGAGTGGGTGGGGTCATTGTCACGGCGGAAGACCTTGCCGGGCACGATCACCCGGAGGGGTGCGCCGAGGGCCACCATGGCGCGGATCTGCACCGGCGTCGTCTGGGTGCGAAGCAGCCGGGAGTCGTCGATGTAGAAGGTGTCCTGGGTGTCGCGGGACGGGTGCCCCGGCGGCATGTTGACGAGGGTGAAGTTGTAGCGGTCGTACTCCACCTCCGGTCCGCTCAGGGTGAGGTACCCGAGCTGGGTGAAGACCCGGCGGATCTCCCGGGTCATCCGGGTCACCGGGTGGAGGTGGCCGCGCCGGAGCGGCGGGGCCGGCGAGGTCAGATCGAGGGCCTCGGCCAGGACGGCGACCTCACGCTGCTCCCGCGCCAGCTGGGCGCGACGGGCCTCCACGTCCTCCTCGAGCCGGCGGCACGCCTCGTTGACCGAGATGCCGTACTGGCGCTTGGCGTCGGCATCGGCGATGGTGCCGATACGACGCCTCATCAGGGTCAGCTCGCCGTCGCCGCGGCCGAGGAAGCGGGCCCGTGCCTGGTCGAGGGCAACCAGGTCCGTGGCGGCGCGCACCGCCTCCAGTCCTCGCCCCAGGACCTCGTGCAGATCGTCGGTGACCTCGCCCTCAGTCAGCGTCTCTCTCCGCTGGTCGCGCGGGCCGCCGTCAGGCGGCGGAGAGCGCGCCCTTGGCCACCGCAACCAGACGGTTGAAGGCGTCGGTGTCGGTGACGGCGAGGTCGGCCAGCTGCTTGCGGTCGATGTCGATACCGGCCGACTTCAGACCGTGCATCAGCTGGTTGTAGGGCAGCCCGTTCTGGCGGGCGGCCGCGTTGATCCGGGCGATCCAGAGGCCGCGCATGTCGCTCTTCCGCTGCTTGCGGTCGCGATAGGCGTACGCCAGCGAGTGCATGACCGCCTCGTTGGCAGATTTGTGCAGCCGGTGGCGGCTCCCCTGCATCCCCTCGGCGCGATCGAGGACCCGCTTGTGGCGAGCGCGCTGGGTTACCCCCCGTTTGACCCTGGCCATGGCGGGACCTCCTTACAGATACGGGGCGTTCTTATGGATCTGGCGGAGGTCGGCATGGGATACCGCCGCCTCGCCCGCAAAGAGCCGCTTCCGCTTCTGGCTCTTCTTCTCCAGGATGTGCGACTGGCTGGCATGCCGCCGCATCACCTTCCCGGTGGGGGTGACGCGGAAGCGCTTCTTCGTACCCCTATGGTTGCGAATCTTGGGCATCTGGCTGGCTCCCTTCAACGGCCGGCTCATCACTCGGCGCAACGGCCTCGTGGTCCCGGTCGTCCTCCGCTCGCGTGGTCTCAGGTTTGCTCGGCTTCTTGTGGGCCGGGCTGAGGATCATGGTCATGTTCCGGCCCTCGACGAGGGCGTTGCGTTCGATGGCGGCCAGGTTGCGCAGCTCCTCGGCCATCCGGTCGAGCAGCTTGCGTCCGTACTCCTGGTGGACCAGCTCGCGCCCGCGGAAGACGATGGTCAGCTTGACCTTATCCCCGTCCTCCAAGAAGTGCTTCACGTAGCCGAACTTGGTCTGGAAATCGTGCTCCGAGATCTTGGGCCGGAGCTTCATCTCCTTGACGGTGATGACGTTGTGCTCGCGCCGACTCTCCTTCTCCCGCTTGAGCGCCTCGAACTTGAACCGCCCGTAGTCCATCAGCCGGCACACCGGGGGCTGGGCCTGGGGAGCCACCTCCACGAGGTCCAGCTCGCGCTCGAGGGCGAGCTGCTTGGCCCGCTCCAGGGCAACGATGCCGAAGGCCTCTTGGGTGGTGTCGTCGAAGAGTCGGACCATGGGCAACCGGATCTGGTCGTTGACCCGCAGCTCTCG
>Ga0181535_10000731_pt1 | contig 47182 bp, 29 predicted proteins | sample PEATcosm2014_Bin_44_FD_119774 | JGI IMG/M metagenome (GOLD analysis project Ga0181535, IMG submission 119774) | Peatland microbial communities from MTU Mesocosm Facility, Houghton, MI, USA - PEATcosm2014_Bin17_30_metaG | ecosystem: Environmental > Terrestrial > Soil > Wetlands > Peat | place... | reverse complement strand
GTCCAATCCTCGTCGATGGCGACGGCGCGCACGGTATCAAAACCAGCAGCATTTAAAGCGTCCCAGCCGGTGTCGCGATTGAAGTCGCACTTGAACTTCTTCGACGTGCCCTTGGGATAGGCAAACCACACCGTCGCATCTCCTGTGGCGCGCGTGGCCACTGCACTGGCAAGCGCGTCTACTTCGCTCTTCCGCGTGACAAACGCAAGCAGGAAGTCGATCCGGGCTACCGACTCAATGTGGTGATGAATGGTGAGAACGGGGAGGCGCGCAAGCTCCGGCATAAAGCTCTCGGGCGCGTGCAGAACGAGGATCTCTTGCTGATCCTTGAGGTTGAGTTTTTCAAAAATTCCGGCCATAGGTTCTCATGATATTCCCGCCGCGAAAATAATCCGCAAACCCTGAGGTCCTTACCTCCCAGATGTGCAGGCTCGTCTGCCCGGCAGGCCATGGCCGCTGCTCAGGTATCATCGAGTTATCGCTATTCTTATCCACCTCCCAGAGGAAATGCCCATGTCTGAGTCGAACCGATCCGCGTCCATGCAACAGCTTTCTGCGCAGGAGTCTCACATTCAGCGCCCCTTGCGCATCGCTCTTTTTGGCTTTGGGACGGTAGGCAGTTCGGTGGCGCGGATTCTGGCCGAGTCGAAGCCCGAGGGCCTCGAATTGACCCACGTATACGTTCGCAACGTGGCCCGAAGGCACGTGGACTGGTTGCCATCAAGTGTTGTTTGGAGCGAGGACGCCGATGCGGTGCTGGCCTCGGACGTGGACGTAGTGGTGGAACTGGCGGGTGGCCTCGATCCGGCTGGAAACTGGGTGCGCGCGGCGCTCAACGCCGGCAAGAGCGTGGTCACGGCCAACAAGAAACTGATCTCCTATCAAGGCGTCGAACTGGAGCGGCTGGCCGCGGCCAAGGGCGGACACTTGAAGTACGGCGCTGCGGTGGCTGGCGGAATTCCCGTGATTCCAGGGCTCGAGCAAGGGCTGGCCGGTGATCGCATCGAGCGCATTGACGGCATCCTGAATGGCACCTGCAACTTCATCTTGAGCAGAATGCAGGATGGCGCCGAGTATGCAACAGTGCTGGTGGCGGCGCAGGCCAAGGGCTATGCCGAGGCCGACCCCACCGAGGATGTGGGCGGCTTTGATGCGCGCGCCAAGCTGGCTATTCTGATGCGCCTGGCGCTCGGCGCAGAGGTGGACCCGGAGGAGATTACGCCGCAGTCCATCACTCGGATTGCCGCCCTGGACTTCAGCTATGCGCGCGAGGTGGGATGCACCATCCGGCAGGTTGCGCGCGCCGAGCGGGCCGAAGGCAAGATCGCGGCCACCGTGGGGCCGATGCTGGTGGATCTGCATTCGCCGCTGGCCTGGTCGCGCGGCACGGAAAATATGGTGATCTTCAAAGGCCACTACGGCGGGAATGTGGTCTTTTCCGGTCATGGCGCCGGCGGCCATCCCACCGCTGTGGCCGTGGTCAGCGACCTCGTGGCGTTGGCGCACGGATCGCAGCGGGTGCAGATTCCCTCGGTCCCGGCGCACGTGAGCGCCGAGTTCGAGGTCCCGTATTACATCCGCTTTCTGGTCAACGACCGGCCGGGCATTGTTGCCGAAATTACCGGCGCTCTGGCCAAAGAGCGCATCAACATTCGCGCCATCGTCCAGAAGCCCGGCTATCCGCAGCACGCGCTGCCCTTCGTGGTCACCGTTGAGCCGTGCAACTCCTCGGCTCTCCAACGCGCTCTGGAAGCCATCCGCGGCAGAGACTACCTGCTCGAAGAGCCGTTGGATTTGCAGATGCTGGAGTAACGGGGAATAGGGAACAGCCGTTCGCGCTTTCCCATGCCTCGGAGGCGAGACCCGGAGCAAGGGCAATTGAGAAGCGTCTGCGCTGGGGGTAGTTCAGCCTGCGCCCGCCGGTTTTTCCCCTTTGTAAGCGCATGATTTTGCTCCCTTGTAACCTCCTGTTCATCTTGGGCCGGTAACCTGTTCTTGGGATGGCCCAAGTGCCCGAGATCAGCATCGATCAATCTCAGCTTTTGTCCGAGCCCGGCTCTCCAGGCGAGCAACCCTCAGCCGTGGCGGCTCCGGGCGAAGTATCGGCCATTCGCGCCTTTCTGCTTTCGCGCGGCAACTCGGCGATTGCCGACCGCGGCTTCCATTGGCTGATGGTGCTGTGCGCCCTGAGCATCTTCGGTATCGTCGTGCTGATTGCCTTCGAGCTGGTGGTGCGCTCGCGACTGGCCTGGGCCAGCTTCGGGTTGGACTTTTTCTACAAAGCTTTCGTCGATACGTACACCAACCAGCCCATGTACTGGGACCCGGTGAACGGGCACTTCAGCGCCCTGCCGTTCCTCTATGGCACGCTGGTCTCGTCGTTTCTCGCTCTGCTGCTGGCGGTGCCGCTGGCTATCGGCGTGGCCGTCTTTCTCACCGAGATGTCCCCACGTATTCTGCGCGCGCCGCTGGCCTTCATTACCGAGCTGTTGGCGGCCATCCCCAGCGTCATCTATGGCTTGTGGGCAGTCTTCGTGCTGGTGCCGCTGCTTCGCGAGCATGTAAACCCCTGGCTGATCAAACTGCTGGGCTGGACGGGCTTTTTCGGCGACGACAACCCCACCGGCCTGGGCTTTGTCTCGGCGGGCGTCATTTTGGCCATCATGATTCTGCCCATCATCTCTTCTCTCACCCGCGAAGTGATGACCGCCGTGCCGACTTCGCAGCGCGAGGCGGTATTGGCGCTGGGCGCCACGCGCTGGGAGATGATTCGCATGGGCGTCCTGCGCAATGCCCGCATCGGCATTGTGGGCGCGGTAATCCTGGGCCTGGGGCGCGCCCTGGGCGAGACCATGGCCGTCACCATGGTGATTGGCAATAGCCCGGAGATTCACCGCTCGCTGCTCGCCAATGGAAGCACGATGGCCTCGGTCATCGCCAATGAGTTTGCCGAGGCCTCCAGCGACCTGCATCTGAGCGCCCTGATGGAGCTGGGGCTGGCGCTGTTTATCGTCACCATCATCGTGAATGCATTTGCCCGGCTGCTGGTCTGGGCTGTGACGCGCGGAGAGCCATCCTCGGCGCATTGAAGCCGGGCTTTTTCACTGTAGGCAGTTTTACGGAGAAGACAAGCTGAAGACGGAACTCAAATTTCGGGCCAAGTTTCTGGAGCGGAAACGGGCTTTCACCGATGGCGCGGCGACCTGTCTGGCTGTGCTCTCCACCGTGCTGGTGGTGGCGCCGCTGGTGGCTATCTTTGCCTACCTGGTCTACAAGGGCGCCAGCTCGCTGAACCTGGACTTCTTCACGCAGATTCCCAAGCCGGTAGGCGAGTCGGGCGGCGGCATGGCCAACGCCATTGCTGGCTCGGCGATTCTGCTTGCTGTTGGCAGCCTGATCGGCGTTCCCATCGGCATCGCCGGAGGCATCTTCCTGGCCGAGTTCGGACGCGGCACCAAGCTGGCTAACGCCGTCCGCTTCACCGCCGACGTGCTCAACGGCGTTCCCTCCATCGTGATGGGCATCGCCGTCTATTCGCTGATTGTCGTCCCTCAGGGGCACTTCTCGGCCTTTTCAGGCGGCGTGGCCTTGGGCATCATGATGATTCCCACCGTCTGCCGTACCACCGAAGAAATGTTGTTGATGGTGCCCAACGCGGTGCGCGAGGCGGCCCTGGCGCTGGGCGTGCCCAACTGGCGCTCGGTACTGGCCATTACCGTGAAGACAGCTTCTCCCGGCATCATCACCGGCTGTATGCTGGCTTTTGCGCGTGTGGCGGGTGAGACGGCCCCGTTGATCTTCACCGCCTTCGGCAACGTCGATTGGTCCGGAAAGCTCAACGAGCCCATCGCCGCTCTGCCTCTGCAGATTTACGTCTACGCCATCTCTCCTTATGATGAGTGGCACCGGCTGGCGTGGGCCGGGGCACTGGTGTTGATTGTTCTGATTGTGCTTGCCGTTTCGCTGGTGCGATATGTCACCAGCCGCGGCGTATTGAAAGGGGCAAGCTAAGTGGGCGTTGGCATTGATGTAATCAACCTGAACGCGTGGTACGGCAACAATCACACGCTGCAGGACGTGAATCTGAAGATCCCTGCCAACCATGCGACGGCGCTGATCGGCCCTTCGGGCTGCGGCAAGAGCACCTTTGTCCGTTGCATCAATCGAATGCACGAAACCAACCCCATTGCGCGCGTCACCGGCACGGTGCGTATCGGCGATCTGGACATCTACGCCGACGCCAAGCCCGTCGAGATTCGCCGCCGCGTGGGCATGGTCTTCCAGCGGCCCAACCCCTTTCCCACCATGTCCATCTACGACAACGTGGCCGCGGGGCTGAAGCTCAACGGTTTCAACAACCGGCAGGCGCTGGATGAAATCGTCGAGCGTTCGCTCAAGCATTCCGCGCTGTGGGACGAGGTAAAGGACGATCTGCGCAAGAAATCCGGCGCTAGCCTCTCCGGCGGCCAGCAGCAGCGGCTGTGCATCGCCCGCGCCCTGGCCGTAGACCCCGAGGTGCTGCTGATGGACGAGCCGGCCTCGGCGCTCGACCCGGTTTCCACCTCCAAGATTGAAGACCTCATCTTTCAGTTGAAGTCGCAGTACACCATCGTGATTGTGACGCATAATATGCAACAGGCAGCCCGCGTCGCCGAGAAGACGGGATTCTTTTTGAATGGCCGTATGGTGGAGTTCGATTCGACCCAGAAGATATTCACCAACCCCAGCGACAAACGCACCGAGGATTACATTACAGGCAGGTTCGGATGACGCGCATACGCTTTCAACAAAGTCTCGACGAGTTGAAGAACCAACTGCTGGTGATGGCGGGTCTGGCCGAGCAGGCCATCCAGCGCGCCGTTGAGGCCTATCGCGCGCGTGACCTGTCCATTTGCGACCTGGTCAGCCATAGCGAAATTGCCATCAACCGCCTGGAGCGCGACATCGACCAGGCCGCGCTGGACCTCTTGGCAATGGAACAGCCCATGGCCGTTGACCTGCGCTTTATCCTCAGCGTCATCAAGATCAACGCCGATCTGGAGCGTGTGGGCGACGTTGCCAAAAACATCAGCGAGCGCGTGCGCAGCATGGAGCAGATGCCCCAAGTCGATCTGCCGGTCGATATTCCGCGCATGGCCGACCTGGCTTCAGAGATGGTGCGCAAGAGTCTGCAATCGTTTATCGAGGCCGACGCCGAGGTGGCGCGCACGGTGCTTACCATGGACAAAGCCGTTGACGCCATGAACCGCGCGGCCTACAAGGCTCTGACCAAACTGATGGCCGAGCAAAGCCATCTGGCCCCGCAGGCCCTGAATGCACTGATGATTGCCCGCGCTCTGGAGCGCGTAGCCGACCACGCCACCAACATCGCCGAAGACGTAATCTTCTGGGTGCAAGGCACTGACGTCCGCCACGAGAAAAAAATGAAGACCACCCCCGACCCGCACGCCATGGAGTAAGCCTTCGCTGGGCTTTAGCCCCTGAGGGAAGTTTTTTCTGCAATTTTGACTTTCACCACAGGCTGCTAAGGCCCCCGGCATTTTCCCGCTGGCTTTTCCGCGGAAAACAAAGAGGTCCGGATCGTCTTGCGACCCGGACCTCTCTGTTTTTCTAACCAGGGGATCAGCTACATCGCCGAACCCGTTGATTCTGCCCCGGTCGCGGGCTGCTCCGCGCCCTTCTTCGAGCCACCTTTGCAGCACTGCATCGCGCTGCCCTTCTGGCAGCACTTCTTCCCGCATTTGTCTTTGCTGCACATCTTCGCGCAGTTACCGTCGGCGCACATTTTCGCGCAGTCGCCCTTGCTGCACATCTTTGCGCAGTCTCCCTTGCAGCATTTTTTACAGCTAGCTTTGCCGGAACCTTGCTGAGTCATCGGGCAATTCGGCCCCATTGGCTTCGGGGCGGTCTGGGAAAAGGCTAAGGTGCTGAAAACAAAAATCAACGACAGAAATGGAATGATACGCTTCATGGAAATCTCCTTGACGTTAAGAATTGCGATCACAAATCGAGCCTCAAGGTTGCGAAAGAACCTTGGGACGGCTTCGTTTGCTTGAACGTCGGGAGTGATCTAGATCCGGAAAACCTGGAAGAGAATATATCTGGCTGGAGCGGCGGCAATATAGGGGACAGGGGGTGGAGCGGAGAACGCAGGACCAGCATCCGCGACCATCATGGGGGTCGCTGCAACGTATTCCGTTCTACCAGCCTTTGGTTTGGCTCCTGCGGCCAACTGGGCTACAACCTGCGGCAAACCAACTTGGCAGCAATTCTGGTCACAGGCCGTTCCAGCCATCTGATCGGGCATCGAACAGTCCATGCCCATCTGGCTCATGTGCCCGTGACAGCAAGCAGCGCAGGGCCCGCATGCGGGAGTTCCCATGGCGCACGGCAAGCCAGCCAGAGCCGGTTGAGCTGCAAGCAGCACAGCCACGGCCAGGGCGACGAGTTGGAGAGTCCGTTTCATCCGTCTGACTCGGAGTATAGCAGGAAAAATGGTCGGCCAAGTCGAATGGGTAATCAATCTGGGTGCCCCAGATCCCGATTTTAAGACCTGGGAAACCACGGATTCAATCGTACGAAACCATCCGGTCAGAGACCTCTGGGTGCTTGCAACAGTTACTCCACGTCTGGCCCTCGTCGCGGTCATGTACCGGTGGAACGAGATCACGGAAGCTCCCGACGAGCCAAGCCGCAATCGAAAGCCGCAACTTGAATCGTTATCTTAGCGCTTATAAAGGGCTACATGGATTTGAGAGATGAACTCGATGAATGGGGGAGCCATATAGCCTTTGTGAGTATCTTCATAGCTCGTCCTGCAAGAAGGTCTTGCGTTCGGGAAGCTTCTGCGGTAATGTCAGTCTGTTCCGGCCGGGGATAGAGAAATCAACATGAAACTCAAGCGGCGGACTGTGACGATTCTTGCAATCGCAGCAGCGTTCTTGTGTCTTGTTGTGTCTGCGGCCGTGATTTGGCGTGTGGAGCGCGCGCTGGGTAACTCGAAGCGCGACGTGGCGCGAAGGGAACTGCTTGGCGTAGAAGTTCGACCCATTGGAGCGCAGCCGAATCCAGGTTTTGAGGGGATCACCCCCCCAGCCGTTTTTAAAAGCGCAGCCGTGTTTCAGGGGCATATCTATCTGGCCGGCCCGGCCGGGCTGTTTGCTTATTCGATTGATGGGGCGCTGGAACATATCTGCCGCACAGGAATGGATTTGCCGGCCGCACCTTTGGGGCAGATGGCGGTAGGCATATTGACTGACTCGCACCAGCCGGAGTTGCTGATCGCGACTTTAGGCCAAGGCGTAATGGCCTTCAATGGCCACCTTTTCCGGCAGATTTTGGCGCAACAGGATGAGGCGCGCACCGTCACGGCAGTGCTGCCGCTGGCTTCCGGACGATTGCTAATCGGGACCGCCAAGCTGGGTCTGCTGATCTATGACGGGAAGACTCTCAAGCGATTTCACGCCACAACGGACAATGTTTATGTGACGGCCCTGGCAGGCAGCGAAGCAGAACTGTGGGTGGGCACGCTGAACGACGGGCTGCTCTACTGGCGTGGCGGCCAGACCGAGCGGATCGGCGAAGAGCAGGGACTTCCGGATCGCAGGGTAGAGCAGATTGCACTGGCCGATGGGCGAGCCTATGTGGGCACTCCGATGGGCGTGGCGGAGATTCACGAGGGAAAGATTGCGCGGGTTCTGGCCAGGGGTACTTACGCCCATGCCCTGTTGGCCGATCGGGACTCCCTCTTCGTAGGTCAGGTGGAGGACGGAGTGAAGCGTCTCTCCCTGGCTGGGCCGGTGAGCGATAACAAGGCCAGAAGACCGATTGTGGCTCAAGCTCAAGCCGATTTAGGAGACTCTGCAACGCGCGCAGCGGTGAGCAGAGGCACAGCGGGCTTGACGGTGGAGCAGTTTCTGGCTGTAGGAGACAGCCGCTATGCTCTGGCCGGCGATGGACTTCTGCGGCAGGAACCCGATGGCGAATGGCGAAGGATTTTGAGTGGCGGCGGATCACAACTGACGGACAGCGATATTTCCGCGCTGCTGGTGGCCTCCGATGGACGGCTCTGGGTGGGCTATTTCGACCGCGGTTTGGATATCCTGACAGCCTCGGGTGGAAAGGCCAGCCACGTAGAGAATGAGCACGTCTTCTGCGTGAATCGGATTGTGGAAGACGCCCGGCACGGCGAGGTTGCGGTGGCTACAGCCAATGGGCTGGTCTTGTTTGACCGCGATGGCCACCAGAAGCAGGTGCTCGCGCGCGAGGCAGGTCTGATCGCCGATCATGTGACAGACATTGCACTCTATGGCGACGGCATGGCGCTGGCAACCCCGGCGGGAATCACGTTTCTCGATGCAAGCGGAGCGCACAGCCTGTATGCCTTTCAGGGTCTGGTGAATAACCATGTCTATGCCCTGGGCGCCAGCGGAAACCAGTTGGTTGCAGGGACCCTCGGCGGACTATCGCTGCTGGTGGACGGCTCCGTTCGCAGGAATCTGACCACGGCGACCTCCGGCTTGAAGCATAACTGGATTACTGGACTGGTTGCCGTGGGCAATGAGTGGCTGGTGGGCACCTATGGAGCGGGCGTGTTGCGGCTGGCGGCCGACGGCAGCGTTACGCCGACTGATGCAACGCGCTCTGGGGTGGTGGTGAATCCTGCGGCCATGGTGGCCGACGGGCGGCTGGTATTGGCGGGAACGCTGGGCCAGGGGCTGATGGTAGGCGACGCAACAGGCACTCGCTGGAAGACGGTCGTTGCGGGGCTTCCATCGTTGAATGTGACGGCGCTGGCCATTCGCAATGGCGTAGTGTATGTGGGCACGGAAAACGGGCTGGTGAAGATCTCCGAAGACAAGCTGTAGCGAGGAGCGCGATGAGGCGGTCTGTTTGGGCGTTAGGGCTGTTGCTATGGATGCCGATGGCGGCTCATGCGGACAGTGGCGTGCTGGTTCCGGGCGATAAGCAAGCGCCTGACCCATCGATTCTGTCGCTGACCGAGATGCAGGTGGAGATTCGCGTGGACAACGGCGACGCCCGGGTGTGGGTGCGGCAGGTCTTCACCAACCATACGGGCCGTCCGCAGGAGGGCAACTACTTGTTTGCCCTGCCCAGCGGAACCACGGTCTCCGACTTTGCCGTTTGGGATGGTCCGGTACGCATTCCCGCCGTAATTCTGGAGCGCAAGCGGGCCAAGGCGCTGTACCAGGAATTGAAGAGCCAGGCAATCGACCCCGGCCTGCTGGAGCAAGGCGAGCGTTCGGAGGATGATGCGCGGCGGAACTCGATCTTCAGTGTGCATATCGTGCCCATTCCGGCCTACGGCACCAAGCGGCTGGAGATCGAATATCACCAGCGGATTCCGGTGGAAGCGCGGAAGAGCTATTTCGTGCTGCCCCTCAAGCCGGATGCTTATGCCAGCCAGAAAGTGGCCAGGCTCAGCATCCGCTTTGAACTGCACTCGGCCGCACGGCTGAAGGATTTCGCCTTTCAGGGAAAGCTGTTGCCATTTCATATCGAGCAGCAGGATGAGCATACGATCATGGGCGCGGTCGATGCCTCGAACGTCGATCTGGCCGAGGACTTTGCGGCGGCGTGGAGGGTCAACGAGCCAGGAAATACGCTGGAAGTGATCGCCTTCCGCGATCCGAACCCGGTCAACTTCGGCATGGCCCTTGGAGCCGGGGCGGAATCGGGCTCCAACTCCCAGGGCAGTTCCCCGGCCACGCGAAAGGCAAAGCAGAAACAGCCGGCGGAACCGGGCTTCTTTGAGACATTGGCGCAGCTTTCGGTTCCGCAAGCGGCGGGATCTGCGGGAGCAGGCCAAAGCAACATTGCGGGCGGCCGCACGGTGGTTGTGCTGATGGACACCTCTCTCTCCATGCAATGGGAAAAGCTGGAGCGCAGCTATGCGGCGGCGGCCAAACTGCTGGAGAGCCTCGGACCGGAGGACAGATTCAATCTGTTGCTCTTCAACACCAGAGTGGATCGCTTCAAACCCGCTCCAGTGAAGGCGGAGATGGCCCAGGTGAAGGCAGCGATGGACTGGCTTCGCAGCAGCCACCTGCGTGGCGGGACCGATCTGCAAAAAGCGCTGGAGGAAGGGCTCACGCAAATCGACGGGCCGCGGACGGCACTGGTGCTGCTCACCGATGGCGGGGCCACCCGCGGAATCATACAGACCGGCAAACTTGCGGCGTGGTACGCGGCGCAGTGGAAGCAGATTCCCGCGGATCGCAGGCCAAAGACTGACGTATTTGCAGTGGGCGACGATGCAAATTTGCCCCTGCTGCGGATGTTGAGCCGCAACGGCGGCATGATGGAACAAGTGCTCTCGACCGAGCCGGTGGACTTCAAGTTGGATGCCTTTCTCGGTAAGGTGGGGCGGAATCCGATCGGAGATTTGCGGTTGACAACCCCTGCGAAGGCCGGGGTGGACAAGGTGTATGCGCTGGAGGATACGGTTTTCGACGGCGGGGAAGCACGCTGGGTGGGCCAGTACTCCAAGCCGCAAAAGAACGCCGGCTTTCGCGTGGAGGGCCAGCAGGACGGGCGTGCGCTCAGGGTCGAGGGGAATGCAGAGTTGCCAGCGCAGGCGCTCGAACACGACCAGTTGCCGCGGTTGTGGGCCGGGGCGCGGGTGCAGGCGCTTCTCGACCAGATCGAGCGCGATGGAGAGAGTGAAGCTGCGATCAATGAGGTAATCAGGCTGGCGCGAAGGTACAAGTTTGTCACGCCCTACACATCGTTTCTGGCCGCGCCCAGAGCGCTGCTGCGGCCCCGCGTGATTCGGCCGGGAGACCCGGTCCTGCGCGTGCATACTGACAAGGCGATCGTCTCGGTGATTGCGCTGTTTCCCTTCGGCCTGGAAAAGCCGTTGCGCTATCTGCCCGGCGAGGATGTGTGGCAAACCCGGTTTCTTGCTCCGGCGGATATGAAAGACGGCAGCTACCCGGTGCGGCTGGTGCTGCGCGACAGCAATGGCCAGGTGTACCGCGAGTCGAAGAGCTTTGTCATTGCCTCGACACCTCCCACGGTGAAGGTGCGGCTCGACCGGACGCGGTACCGGGCCGGGGAAACGATCCCGCTCCGGGTAAGCGCATCGGAGAGTACGCGCACGCTGACGGCGCGCGTGGAAGGGCTGGCCCCGGTAAGCCTCCGCTGGGATCGCGATGCGGGGACGAACACAGGGCAGGTCTGGCTGCCGCCGGCCTTGCCCGCGGGAGATTATGTGCTTGCCGTTACGGCGGAAGACATGGCGCACAACCTGGGCAGCGCGGAGGTGCACATTGAAGTGGTTCCGTAAGCGCGAATTCGCCGAAGAGCATACTTCAGGGGCTGAAGCCCTGATCTGCCAGCCCGTACCCTTCACCGGCAAGAGGTTCTCCGCGGCCGGTCTCAGGATGGGTTTGGGAGCGATGGCTCTGGGAGCATTGTGCCTGACCGCATCGGCTTCGCTGGTGGTCTGGCAAAACCCCGGATTCCTGTTGGGGGCCGGCAATGGAATTGCACGCTGGCTGGAGAATGCCGAGTCCGGTTCAGGTGTTGAGAAGGCGCTTTACCGGCTCATGAAGCTGCCTGGCGGAGAGATTCTCTTCCGGCGCTCGCCGCGCGAGACGAGACCGGAATTGACGGCGCTGATCAACAGCAGTCAGGATGGGGCCAGTCAGAACAGCGGAAAGAATCAGGCGGCGCTTTACTCGCTGCGGGCCATGGAAGACGAGCAGGCGCTGGATTTCGAGGCCGCCGAGCGCGACTGGAAAACCTGGGCGGAGAAGGCCGGCGACAAGGCCGCCGCGCATCTGGATCTGGCGAATTTTTATGACCGCAGGCTGAGGCCGCAGGAGGAACTTGCAGCGTTGGAAGCGGTTGGCCAGGCCGCTCAAAGTCCGGGGGAACGCTGGACGGCGGCAGAGTCTCAACGCTCGTGGCAGGCTTGGGAGCGAACCCTCCGCGTGGTGGATCAGTTTGCGCTTCCTCGTGCGACGGCGCAGCGGGAGTATGCCGGTTGGGAGCAACGCTATCCGCGGGAAAAGGCTGTCTACGAGCGCGAACTGGCCTTCGATCTGGAGGGCAAGGACTTCTCCGCGGCATCCGCATTGACGGGCCGTTATCGGCAGGCATTTCCGGAGGATGCGGTCTTTCCGGTGCGGGCCGAGGCGGAACTCGATGCGGCGCGCGGATCGGCAAAGGATGGGCTGGCCGTCTATGACCGCAGCTTCGATCCGCTCTGGCCGGCCGAGCTTGTAAAGAGTTACTACGAACTGCTGGCCAAAGGCCGTCAGGTGCGAAAGACCAGCGATGCGCTGCGGGCAAGGCTGGCGGCAAATCCGGAGGGCGGATCCGATGCCCTGAAGGATGCGGCGAAGCTCTTCTATATCGATCAACAGCAAGGCCAGCTCAATGCGGCCAAGGCCGTGCTGGAGGAGTACCGCGTGCGTAAGGACGCCCGCGGAGCCGCGTGGGACGCCAATGAGCTTTATACCCTGGGGCGTTTGCTGGAAGCAGTGCAGGATTTTCCTGAGGCCGCGCGTTACTACTATGCCCTGGCCGCGGACCACAAGACCCCCGACGCGGAAGAGAAGGGTCCGGCGGGGCTCGTGCGCATTCTGCTCACCGCTCCGGAGCAGCCGTTGCGCGTGGGAGCGGGAAATCTGGCGCTCTACAAAAGTATTGCCACCATGGACCGCGGACCGGGCTATCTGAACGGTATCCTGTCGCTCTTTTTCAACTCGCAGGGTCCGAGCGGGGAGTATGCCGAGCAGGACCAGCTTGCCGTACCTTATTTCCACCGCGCCAAAGCCGCGGAACTGCTGGCGGATCTTGACCGGCGTTTCCCGAATGCTCCCGAACGGGCGGAGTTGCATGCCCGCCTGATGGAAGCTTATGCGGCCTATGGCGAAAACGATGCGGTGATTCGGGAGGGAACGGCATTTCTGGCGCAGTTTCCGGCCGACGCGCGCAGAGTGGAAGTGGCGCTTGCGGTAGCCGACGTCTACAGCCGCACCAACCATGCGGAGAAGGAATTTGCTCTCTACCAAGGGCTGCTGAAAGAGCTTGCGGCCAGGGCGGATGGCGTTCCGCTGGGCGAGCCCGGGACGGTGTACAGCAAACCGGTGGGGGACGAGGCCAGTTCATCGGCAGTAACCGAGACTGCCGGCAAAGCCCGCTCCTCCCAGTATGCGCAGGTGTTGGACAGATATCTGTCCCGGCTGGTGGCCATGCAGAGACTGCCCGATGCGCTGACGCTGCTGCGCGGAGAACTTGATCGCAACCCGCAGGACCCCGGACTCTATGAAAAGCTGGCGGGTTTTCTGGAGCAGAATTCCCTCAATGCTCACGAAGAGGAGGTCTACCAGCGTGCCATCGATCAGTTCCAGGACACGAGTTTCGGAACAGGCTGGTATGCCAAGCTGGCACGCTTCTATCTGCGCCAAAAACGCAATGCGGATTACTCCGCTCTTTCGCGCAAGGTTGTGGGGATCTTTTCCGGAACCGATTTGGAAGCTTATCTGCGCCAGGCTCCGGCGCCGGACAGGAGGCTGGCGCTTGAGGTTGATCGCTATGCCCACGAACGGTTTCCGCACGATCTGACGTTTGTGCGCGATCTGCTGGCGGAATACCGGTCGCGCAAGCAGCAGGAGGAGGTGGAAAAACTGCTGTGGGAGCATTGGGCGGAGTCTCCCGATCTGCGCGACCAGTTGTTTGAACTGCTCAGCAGCACGGGCAGGCTAGACGCGCAACTGGAGGCACTGCGGCAGCAGACTCCGGAGATCGACAAGGGAGACTGGACCGCACTGGCGCAGGCCAATCCGGCAGCGGAGAGGTTCTGGCTGGAATCGTGCCTCTGGCAATCTCACTTTGAAAAGGGAGTGGGAGCGGCCGAAGCTTTGGCGGCTGAGTATCCGGCCGATGAAACGCTGGGCCGGCAGGCCTCGTCGCTCTATCGGTCGCTCGCCTACTTCCATCCTGAAGATACTGACAAAGCGGTCACAATCGAGAAGCGATTGCTGAGCGCCAAGCCGGACGATCTGGATACGCTGGCGCGGATCGGAGACATCTACGCGGACCGCGGACGCATGGCCGAGGCCGCGCCATTCTGGACGCGCATGGCGGAGGTGCGTCCGGGCAATGCTGACGGATATTTGCAGTCGGCGACAGTGTTTTGGGATTACTTCGATTTTCCTTCCGCATTGTCGGAGTTGCGTAAAGGGCGCGAACGGCTGGCGCAGCCGGCATTGTTCGGCTATCAGGCCGGCGCAATCGAAGAGAGTCAGAGCAATTTGGCCGGAGCGGTCAGAGAATATGTAGCCAGTTCCCTGGGAGATAAGCCTTCCGCGGAGAGCCGCCAACGGCTGTTGGCGCTGGCGCGCAGGCCGGAGTTGCGCGCGGCGGTGGAAGCCGAGACAGCCGCATTGCTGAAATCTGCTGCACCCGCCAGCGTGGCCATTGAACTGCGCGTCAGCGTGCTCGTTGCCGAGCAACGTACGGTGGATATGACGCGCGAACTGAAGCAAGCCATTGCGCAGACCGAGTCATTCGACGTTCTCGATGCACTGACGGAGGCTTCCCGCGGTCATGCCTTGCCGGAGGTGGAGGAAGCGGCGCTGCGCAGGCAGATCGCTCTCACCGCCGATCCGGTGCATAGTCTCGAATTGCGCTATCAACTGGTGGATTTGCTGCAAGCGCGCAATCCAGCCGCTGCGGTGGCGGAAGTTGAGGCGGCTTACCGCGAGCATGGCAAGATGCTCGGAGTCGTGCGCACGACGGTGGACTACGACTGGGGCCATGAGCGCAGGGCGCAGGCCGTCGCCGTGCTGCTGGAGTCCGCGGATGCGGCCTATCCCGAACTGAAGCAGAAGCTGCAATTGGAGGCCGCTCGCAAGCTGACGGAGACGGGTGAGTATCCGCATGCGAAGAAGTTGCTGGAGGCCCTGCTGAGCCAGAGCCCGATGGATGCGGGCATCGAAACAGCACTGGCCGAGAACTACGCGCGCTCTGGCGATCAGGCGGGGCTGGCGTCGTATTACCGGGCGGAATTGGCCGTGTTGCAGGGTTCGGCACTGGAGCGGAGCGAAAAGGCGGCGCGGGTGGCGGAGTTGCGGCGCGGCATGATTGCGGCTGCCACTCAGCTTGGCAACTGGGGCGATGCGGCAGACCAATACATCGAGCTGATCAACACCTACCCCGGAGATGCGGGACTGGCTCAGGAAGCCGCGTTGCTTGCCGGGGCGCATGGCGAGCGCGAGAAGCTGCTCGGCTTCTATCGCAAGACAGTGGAGAGTTCGCCGCGCGATGCTCGCTGGAGCATGGTGCTGGCGCGGTTGGAGACGGCTCTTGAGGATTATCCTGCGGCAATCGAGGCCTACGGCAAGGCGATCCGTGTGCGGCCGGAGCAGAAGGACCTGTATCAGTCGAGAGCGGATCTGGAAGAGCGCCTGCACCGGCTGGATGAGGCTGTCGCCGACTACGAACGGCTTTACAAGCTGAGCTACCGCGATCCGCAATGGATGGAGAAGGCCGCCGAAGCGCGGGCGCGGCAGGGCCGCAACGCCGATGCGGTGAAGGCGCTCGATGAAGCCTGGATCGCGGGCCGTCCGCCCAAGGCCGCGAATGATTTTGAGGTGGCGACGCGGCTGGAGCAATGGGGACTGCTGGATGAGGCGCGCAGGTATGCCGAGCAGGGCGTGGAAAGCGCCGGAGCGGACCTGCTGGTGGATTATGACAATCAAACGGGCGCGGCGCTTTATGCGCGGATCATGGCGCGGCTGCGCCGGAGCGATGCCGCGTTTACGCGCCTGTCGGCAGCTCGCCAGCAGGCGGCTGACATTCCCCTGGCCGCGGTGGCGCAGCAGGTGTTCAAAGACGGCTTGGGCGCGGTGACCAGCGAGGATTGGCGCAAACAGAGAGTGGCGCGGCGCACCGTGCAGGCGCGGGCAGGGTTTGCGCAGGCGCTCAGGTCCATGGGCGCGGTGGTGGGCGAGTACGGCACGCCGGAGGAGAAAACGCAGTTTGCAGCGTGGCTGCAAGTCAAGTGCGCTGGGGCTGATGAGAACGAATTGCGCGCCGTGTATTTGTCTGCGGTGCAGACGGCGGGGCTGGCGGATGTGGAAGCCAGCATGCGCTGGGAACTGGTGCGGAAGAGCAGGAATCCGGGCAGCGGTGAGTTGGATGGATGGCTGCAACGGGAACGGCGCCGGGTGCAATTGGATGTGGCCGGCGAGAAGCTGGAGGCTCTGGCCTCGTCGGCCCCGCCCAGGCAGCAGCGGTCGATATGGCAAAAGGTGGGGGCGATTTATCGCTCTGTGGGCGATGCCGCCGCGGAACTCCGCGTCATGGATAAGCAGGCAGCAAGCGGTTGGCTAGGCGGAGGAGAACTGCCGCGTTACTTCCGTCTGCTGTTGGCCGAACGGCCGCAGGAATTGGTGCAGAGGGCTTCGGGCCCTGCTGAGGGATCGGCGCGGAAAGCGGCTGCGGACGGTGCAACGCAGTTCCTGTTGGAAAACGGCAAACCCGATCAGGCTCTGGCGGGCATTGCCGCGCGGTCCACCGGTCTGCCGCCGGTGTGGAAGAAAGCCTACACCGGACTGACGGGGCTGTATCTGCGCGAGCATAGCCCGCAGGTGCGAGAGGGGTTTGCCGGCGCGCTTGGCGGAGACGCAACCATCGGTGAGCGCATTGCGCATCCGGCGGATCGCGATGAGCAACTGGCAGGCGAAGTGTGGTTCTACTACGCCTCCCGGTTTGGCGAGTACCTGGATGAGGAGAAGGACTCGCAGGCAGAGGGCTATCTGGAGGCGGAGCTCGAACATACTCCGGAGAGCGCAAATGCCTATCTTCAGCTTGCTGACTACTCCGCGCAGACCGGCAGAGACGATGCCGCGCTGGCCGATTACCAGCGTTCGCTCGATCTGAAGAGCGATCAGCCAGCCGTGCTGGACAGCATCGCGGCGCTCGCATGGAAGCAGGGCCGGCAGGCGGATGCCCTGGCGGCGTGGCAAGCGGCCGTCAAACAATTGGCCGCGGAGATGGATGCGCGCCGCGTGCCGGAAAGCTTCTGGGGCGATTTTACTCAGGTGCTGGGCGATGTTACTGCGCATGGCCAGTACGCGGCGATTAGCCAGCAGGTAGATGCGATGCTGCGCATCTATTTGGCGCGCAATGGCGTGTACCGGGTCGATTCGCTGCTGAAAGCCGGCTATCACGCCCATGGCGACTCAATCGCGTGGCTGCTCGACATCACGGCGGCCGCAAGCGATCCGGCCTATGTGCTGAATAACATCCAGCAAGACGACTGGCAGGGCAACTGGATGCAACAAGGCCACTGGATTCGCGAGGACCAGATGAGTCAGGTTTTTGCGCGCATTGTGGAACTGGAGCGGCGCAAGGCTCAAGGCAAGGCAGGCGAGGTCAATTATGAACTTGGGCAGGCTGAGTCCCGCTGGATCGATGCGCTGCTCGATGAGAAGAAATTTGCCGAGGCCCGTGCGGAGTTGGCGCGCATTCCCGAGGAGAAACGAATCACTCCGCAATGGCTTGGATCGGAGCTTCGTCTGGCTGACGCGGAGGGCCGTCTGCCGCAGTTGGTGGCGCAGTGGAAGAAACGCCCGAGCAGCGCTCCCGCTTCGAGCGATATGCGGAACGCCGCTTCTCGCTTGAGCGAGCCGGCTAAGCGGATCGTGATGCGGTTTATCTACGAGCGGGCACTCGATGCGCGGGAACTGACTGCGCCCAACTTCCTGGGCCTGGCCGCCATCGATCTCGACGAGGGCGATGTACCCGGCGCGATAGCCCTGCTCAAACGGCTGACGATGGTCAGCGCCAATGCCTACGCCGATGCGGATTCAGCAGCCAGCCTTCTGGAAACGCGGCGCCGGTATGCCGAGGCAATCCCATTTCTTCAGCCGCTGGCGGAGGCTTCTCCCTGGAATGCCGGCTTGACGGTGCGGCTTGCGGTCGCCATGCTGGCCGGGAATGCGCAGTCGCAACCAGCACTCGCATCGCTGGCCGCGGTGGCCGGCGATCCCAAGGCGAAGTATGCGGAGCGCCTGGCAGCGGCCAAGGCATTGCAAGGGCATGGTGCGCCTGCTTCCGGTAGCGCGGAGTTGGAATTGCTGGCGCGTAATAGCTGCCCGGGCGTGGACGAAGCCAACCAGCCTTACTTTGTGGAGGCTCGCAGGGCGGCAGCGGCTTGCTCGGGCAACGACAAGCTGCGCGAGCGCCTCCTGCGGTCTGCCGTTGCTGCTGCGCCGGATCATGTGGAATTGCGGATTCAGTATCTGTGGGCGGCCTTCGCGGCTGGCCAGGATGCCAGGGCGCTGGTGGCCGCCGAACCGATTCTGTCCAGCGGGACCTTCTACGGCCAGGTTTATCCGCAAGGGGACGACTCGGCATATGACGATGAAAGTGTTGGTCCGCAGCAAATATCACTGAAGCCGGAAGATCTCTCCCGGTTGATATTGCTTGCGATTCACGCCAGAGAAAAGCGGCATGAAACCGATGAAGCGCTCAGGCTGGCGCGGAGCAGGCTGTTCTCGGAACGGGACCCTGCGCGGCGGCAAACTTTTGTAGAAGAAAAGAAACGCCTGGAGACGGCGGCCGCGCGCGAGCGGGAAAACGACGCGCGCGCGCCGAAGATCCACGCGGAACTGGATCAGGCGGGCGTGGTGCGCCCACGCTTGCTGCCGGGTATGCCGTTTGTTCCCAGAAAAGCCGCAAACGGCGAGGGGGATGCGGAATGAAACATCTTCTCTGGGGTGCGGCGGGTGCGCTGCTGCTGGGTGCAGGCGTGGTCTTTGCCGTAGGAGCATTGGAGCAGGCGGCCAAGTCCAAGCCTGAGTTGCCGGGCTTGCTTCCCGAGGGCGCATTGCTTTACCTGGAGGCCAAAGACTTTGGCTCTCTGTTGCAGAATTGGAATACGTCGGAAGAGAAGCGAGCCTGGCTCAGCAGCGACAACCATGCGGCTTTCAGCACCTCGCGTCTCTTCGAGCGGCTTTCGCAGGCGCAGGACGAGTTCTCGGCCGCCGCGGGGATTCCCACCGACGGCAGTCTGCTGACAAAAGTTGCGGGCAAGGAAAGTTGCCTGGGGCTTTACGATATTGGCAATCTCGAGTTTGTCTACGTCACGCGCCTCGCTCAGCAGGAGGTCGAGAATACTCCACTGTGGCAGACACGGGGGAAATTTGAGCAGCGCACCGAGGCGGGAACTGCGTTCTACGTGCATAAAAACGCGCAGTCGTCGCGCACCGCGGCCTTTGCCGCCAGGGATGGCTGGCTGATTCTGGGCACCAGGGAAGATCTGGTGGCGGGTGTCCTGGACCGGTTGCAGGGAGCGGCTTCCCATAGCCTCTCCGGCGAGGGGTGGTATGCCGAAGCCGTCCAGCAGGCAACCGGCGAGCGCGGAGACCTGCGCATGGTGCTGAACCTGGACAAGATTGTCCCTTCTCCCTACTTCCGCAGCTACTGGATTGAGCGCAATATCACTGAAATGAAGCAATACGCCTCGGCGGTTAGCGACTTGTATCGAACGCAACGGAGCTACCGCGAGGAGCGTGTGCTGGTGCGCCATGCCGGACTGACAGCCAAAGCTCAGGGCGATGTGAGGGCTTTGACGGCGCTGGCTCCGGAAGATGCGGCTTTCTATGCGGCGCAGGCCTCGCCAAGCCCGGAAAGCGTGCTCCAGGGTCTGCGGGAGAACCTGCTTGAGGTAAAACCGGAGCAGCGGCAAACTCAGGCTTGGAACGCGCCCGTGGCGGCTTCGGCGGAAAACGCCGGCAGCGCCTCGCAACTCGATCTTCCGATCGATCGGGCGCCGGTTGCCGTGCAGCAGGCGGATGCCTTTCAACCCCTGCGCACGTTGCTGCAAATGCAGCAGCCGGACGCGCTGCTCGAGGTGTATGCCACGCGCGCTCCGCGGGATAGCGTCTTTGTCTCGTTGCAGACGGCAATGGTGCTCTCCGCGCCACAGGAGTGGAATGAGGATTCGGTATGTCAGGCGCTTTCCTTGGCCCTTTTGCCGGGCCTGACCGCCGGAAAGATTGGCGTGCATTGGGAAAGGCGCTCCGTCGCTGCGGGAAAGTACCTTGCTCTCGATGGCGCCGTGCCCCTTTTCGTCATGGTGGACAGAAAACGACTGCTGCTCGCCAACGACCCTATCCTGCTGGAGAAGATGCTGGCGCGGAGGCAAAAGGCCGCCCAGGCAGCGGGCAATGACAGCATGACGTATGCCGCCCTGTTCCGCCACAAGCAGGAACAAGGCAACTTCCGTCTGCTGATGGCACAACTGGACCGCGCCGGCCAGCGTGGCGGAACAGACCAGCAAGGGGCTCGCACGGATGGACAGACCCCGGCATTCTTTTCCGGAAATCTGGCCAGCTTCAGCCGCGTCTTTTCCAGAATGGAACTGGAGCGAATCGAAGAGAAGGATCAGGGCGGAAAAGTGACGCAGACGGTTACCTACGAATGGGCTCGCTGAGATGGAAGTCCTTCAAGTAATGCGAGCGCCAGAGAATTTAGAGCATTTTAGCTTTTGCTATAGACTTCCGTGCCCCATCCATTCCGCGTTTTTCTGCGGAATGGGTGGGATACCGCCAAAATTCCGGTCTACACAATTTCCGAAAAAGCGCTAACAGGCGCGGCAGTAGGGCTGGAGCGCAATCCCGGGCAGCGGCTGGCATGGCTGCATCGGGCGCGAGCTTCCGAGAGATTCTCGCTCATTATTATCCCAACAGCGTGTTGATTTCGCAGCCGTGAAGGAAAGCTGCGAAGAAAGTTCCGCGGAATCGACATGTCCCGATAAACGATAGATTCCTATCGGGTCTGCCCCCGGCAGACGAGGCACTCCTTGCGAGGACGGAAGCGCAAAAGTCTTTGCCCTTGGCAACAAATACACCAGATTGCGTGCTGGGCAGCCGGGTGTATACTCCATCGTGGCCGGGAAAGCAAAGTGAGAATCCCACGTTAGGTCGAGTGCGCCTCGTTCCATTTTCTCTCCCTCCCCGTTTGAGATTTTCATGAGGTGAAAGGAAGAACTTATGCAACGGCTAAAACTGCGAATTGTCCTCCTGGGGTTTTTCGCTTCTCTGTTTTTTGCTTCGTGGGCCACCGCTCAAACCAAGCTTCTTCGCTTTCCCGACATCCATGGGGATAAAGTCGTTTTCACTTATGCGGGCGACCTATGGACTGCCTCCACATCCGGCGGGTTGGCCACCCGTCTCACGGCTCACCCCGGAGTGGAGCTATTTGCCAAGTTTTCTCCTGACGGCAAATGGATCGCCTTCACGGGCCAGTACGACGGCGACGAGCAAGTGTATGTAATTCCGGCAACGGGCGGGGTTCCCAGGCAACTTACGTTTTACCCCTCTCACGGTCCGCTGCCTGCCCGCTGGGGCTATGACAATCAGGTTTATGGCTGGACGCCTGACGGCAAGTCGGTAGTCTTCCGGTCATTGCGCGAATACTTCGACCCCGGAGATTCCCGTCTGTACACCGTTCCCATGGAGGGCGGCCTGCCGCAGGCATTGCCCATGCCCAAATCCGGCGCAGGAGATTTTTCGCCGGACGGCAAGCAGGTCGTCTACTCTCCTCTCTTCCGCGACTTCCGCACCTGGAAGCGCTATTCCGGAGGCTGGGCTCAGCAACTGTACATCTTCGACCTCAAGTCGCACGCCGCTGAAAAGATCACCAACGATCCGCGGTGTCATCGCGATCCCATGTGGATCGGGGACAAGATCTACTATTCGTCGGACAAGGACGACACGCTGAATCTCTACTCCTACGATCCGAAGACCAAGGCAACCGAGCAACTGACCAAGAGCACGAAATGGGATCTCCGCTGGCCGAGCAGCGATCATAAAGGGCGGATCATTTACGAACAGGGCGGGGAACTGAACATCTTCGATGTCGCGACAGGAGCTTCGGCTCATCTCGCGATCCAGGTTCCCACAGATGCGCTGGCCATGCGGCCTTCGCGGGTCTCCGCGGCGGGGCAGATCGAGTGGTCAGAACTCAGCCCCAAGGGCGAACGCGCACTGGTGGTGGCGCGGGGCGACGTGTTTACCGTTCCGATCGAGAAAGGCGCCACGCGCAATCTGACCAACTCCTCAAACGCTCACGACAAATTCGCCGTCTGGTCGCCGGACGGAGAGTCAATCGCGTTCATCTCCGACATGGATGGGGAGGAGGAACTCTACCGGATCAGCCAGGACGGGCTTGGCAAGCCGGAAGAATTGACCCACGGCCTGCACGCCATGCTGTACCAGCCCAGTTGGGCGCCGGACGGCAAGCGGATCGCGTTCAGCGACAAGGACGGCAAGCTCTACGTATTGACTCTGGACGACAAGAAGGTCACGCAGATCGCGCAGAACCTTCGCGGGCAGATTCCTTCGTATCCATGGTCGGCGGACGGCGGGCATCTGGCCTTCACGATGGATGAACCCAGTGGCTTAACCTCTGTTTATGTATGGAGCGTTGCCGACGGAAAGGTCCATCGCATCACCGACGCGCTGCACGACTCCTACGCGCCGGCATGGGATCCGGAGGGTAATTATCTCTACTTCATCGGCACGCGTGAATACCAGCCACAGATCAGCCGAAGCGAATTCAACTTTGCCACGAATCGCGGAGGCTCCCTTCTGGCTTTGACGCTGCGCAAGGACGGCAAGAATCCGTTTCCGGCACAAAGCGACGAGGTAACCGTCACCAAGCCGGGTGAGGACGCGGCGGAAAAGAGCAAGCCGGAGGATAAGGCCGGCGACAAGAAGGAAGAGAAGAAGAAGGAGTACATCCGCATCGATTTTGATGGCATTGCGGATCGCGTGAGCCGTGTCCCGGTGGAGGCCGACAACTACTACGACCTCACTGTGACCAAGGATTATCTGGTCTATGTGAAGGCCGGCGCTGACTACTACGGCCGCAATTCCTATCCGTCGGCTGCGTTGGTTCTCTACTCGCTCAAAGACCGCAAGGAGACCACGCTGTCGGAGAAGATTGACGGCTTTGATATGGAGACCGACTTGCCGGCGAGGATTGACGCCGTCAACGTCTCTCAGGATGGCAGCAAGGTGCTGGTGCGCGAAGGCCACAGCTTCAAGCTCTATGACGTGAAGCCGGAAGGCAAGTCAAGCGCAAAGACGGTTTCCACGGATAACTTGATGGTAGATAGGGTTCCGCAGCAGGAGTGGGCGGAGATCTTCAACGAGGTCTTCCGGCGTTACCGCGACTTCTTCTACGTCGTGAATATGAACGGCTATGACTGGAATGCTCTGCACGACCAGTACCGTCCACTGGTGGATTATGTGGCTAACCGCTCCGACCTGAACTATGTGATGGGCGAGATGGTGGCCGAACTTAGTAACTCGCATAGCTACATCTCAGGTGGAGATATAGAGATTCCCAAGCGCACGCCGGTGGCGCTTATGGGCGCGCGCCTGGAACTGGACGCGGCCGCGGGGCGGTACAGGATTGCCAAAATTTACCGTGGCCAGAACGACGAGGAGCTCTATCGCTCTCCGCTGACCGAGGTGGGCGTAGACGCTAAGGAGGGCGATTACATCCTGGCGATCGATGGGCGTGAGTTGACGGCGAAGGACAATCCGTATGCGCTTTTGCGCGGCAAGTCCGAGCACCCCGTGCAACTGAGGGTCAACGCAAAGCCCGTCCTCGAAGGCTCACGGACGATTTCTTATCTCCCCATCACGAACGAGAGCAATCTGATCTATCTCGACTGGGTAACTCACAACCGCGAAGTTGTTTCGCAGGCGACCGGTGGCAAGGTTGGCTATATCCACCTCCCGGACATGGGCGAAAACGGTATTCGGGAGTTCATCAAGTATTACTACCCGCAGATTCGCAAGCAGGCGCTGATCGTGGATGATCGCGGCAATGGCGGTGGTAATATCTCGCAGATGGTGATCGAACGGTTGAGCCAGCAATTGCTGGGAACCGAGTTCGATCGCGTTGACCGGCAGACCGGTACGTATCCTGACTCTGTCTTCTACGGCCCGAAGGCTTGCCTGATCAACGAAACCTCGGCATCCGACGGCGATATTTTCCCGTATATGTTCCGCCAGGCAGGGCTCGGGCCTCTGATCGGCAAGCGCACTTGGGGCGGAGTGGTGGGCATATCGGACCGAGGGCCGCTGTTGGACGGCGGCGAGGTCTTCGTGCCGGAATCTGCTACGGCCAGCCCCGAAGGCAAATACGTGATCGAAGGGCATGGGGTCGATCCCGACATCGTGGTGGAAAACGATCCGGCGTCGGTCATCGAGGGCCGGGACCCGCAACTGGAACGGGCGATCGCGGAGATCCAGAAGGCTCTCCAGGCCAATCCGAAGAACCTCCCATCGCGCCCGCCAGACCCGGATAAGGCGCCCAAGCGCTGATCCAATTTGCGCGTTCCAATCAGTACACATTTTCAAACGGCCGGATCGGTGAGATCCGGCCGTCTCTTTATTGGGGGTGAGAAGTGGCGTTCAGATTCTCTTTGGAACAGCGCCATGGGCGGGAATTTCGCCGTGGATACCTCTGCGGACGGCGGCAGATGTTTCGGTTTTTCGATTAACTTGGAAAGTCCATTCTGCGCCGGTTTGAAGTCTTGTCCTCAAAGTTTCCCCCAGCCGCCGCCTCCGGGAGTCTCGATGCGCACAGTGTCGCCCTGGGCGATCTGGCGGCTGCATTTTCCCGGCAAGGCAATCTTCTCCCCGCTATCGGCCTTCACAATCCACGCTGCCCCAGCCGCGCCTTCCTGGCCGCCCTCTAACCCGTAGGGCCGGAATCGTCTGCGGTCGGCCAGCAGCGTGAGCCGCGCATCGGTCAGCATCTCCACTTCCCGGATCAGCCCGTCGCCGCCGCGAAACTTGCCCGCGCCTCCCGATCCATCGCGGTAGGAATAGCGGCGCACACGGAAGGGGTAAGCGTACTCCAAGGCCTCGATAGGCGTGTTCAACGAGTTGGTCATGTGGGTCTGCACGCCGGAGATGCCATCCAGCCCTGGGCGCGCGCCCATGCCGCCGGCTGCGGTTTCATAGTAAGTAAAAGGCTCCGCGGTGCGTGGGCCGCCTGTCCTCAGATCGAGGCCGCCAATCGTGAGGTTGCTCATGGTGCCGGCGCTGGCGGCAGGGATGCGCGCCGGAATCGCCTGGGCCAATGCGCGCAGCAGAACATCCACAATGCGTTGCGAGGTCTCGACGTTGCCTCCGGCGACCGCGGCGGGCGGCAGGGCATCGACGATGCTCCCCGGCTGCGTGCAGAGGGTGAGCGGGCGCAGAATCCCTTCCGTGGCCGGAGCATCTTCATTGAGAAGGCAGCGCAGCACATAAAAACACGCCGAAAGCGTAATGGAACGGACGGCATTCACGCTACCCGCAACCTGCGGCGAGGAGCCGGCAAAGTCCACGTGTATCTGCGCCGCCACCGGGTCGAGCCGCAGGCGCACCGCGATTTTCAGTGGAGTTTCGGTCACGCCATCGTCGTCCAGCCAGTCTTCGGCGATGAACTCGCCGCCCGGCATCGAGCGAAGTTCCGCTCGCACCAGCCGTTCGGAGTAGTCGAGCAGTTCCTCGACCAACGCACGCACTTTCCGCTCCCCATGCCTCTCCGCTACTTCGAGAATCCTGTGCTCGCCCACGCGGCAGGCCCCGATCTGCGACTCCAGATCGCCCTCGCGTTCCCTTGGCGTGCGCACATTCAAAAGAATCAGGTCGAGCATTTCGCGGTCGATTTTGCCGTCGCGTGCGATGCGCACCGGAGGAATCCGAATCCCCTCCTGAAAGATCTCCTCTCCTGGACCCATCGACCCGGCGAATCTTCCGCCCACATCGGCGTGGTGGGCGCGATTGGCGACATAGAAGGCCGGCCGCCCGGCGCCGGGCAGGAAGACGGGCAGCACCATGGTGATGTCAGGCAGGTGCGTTCCGCCCGCATAGGGATCGTTGAGGATGGCGATGTCGCCCGGCTTGAAATCAATGGCCGCAACCGCGGCCTGCACACTCATGGGCATGGAGCCGAGATGCACGGGCATGTGGTCGCCCATGGCAATCACTCGCGCCTGGCCATCGAAGACGGCGCAGGAGTAGTCGCGCCGCTCCTTGATGTTGGGCGAGAGCGCGGTTCGCCTCAGTGCCGCGCCCATCTCCTCGGCAATGGAATGTACGGCGCTCTGAAAGATTGCCAGTTCCACCGGATCGGCTGTATGCGGCTTCATGCGCGCTCCTTTTCCTCGGCGGAAATGACGAGATTGCCGCAGCCGTCCACGTTGGCGCACGAACCTGGCGGCAAGACCGTGGCGGCCGTGTACTCGGTGATCAACGCCGGCCCCTGGACGAGATCGCCGGGGCGAAGTCCGTCGCGCCGGTAGAAGCGCGATGGAAGGAAGCGGCCATCGAAGAACACAGGGCGCTGGGCGTAGCAGGCCGCGCTGCCGTCGCCCGGTTGAAGCTCGTGCCGCGGGGGCGCATACGGCTCGCCGGGGGCGATCATGCGCAACCGCAGGTTCACAATTTCGATGGGGCGCGCAGGATCGGAGAAGCCGTAGCGCTGCCGGTGCAGTTGATGAAAGGCCTCGATGGCGCTTTGCGGAGACTGCCCGTCCCAGGCGACATTCAGCTCATAACCCTGGTGGCGATAGCGCAGGTCCACCGTGCGCTGTGCCGCGCCTTCAAGCCCTTCGGCGGCAAACTCCGCCCTGCCGCGCTGGTCCAGTTCGGCAAACAGCTCTCCCAGGCGTTCCATCTCATCGCCCGGCAGCATCACGGTACGCGAATAGTCGCGCACCGTATCGGCCAGCAGAATACCCACCGCGGAGAGCACGCCCGGCATGGCGGGAACGAGCACCGTGGGAATCCTCAGCGCCCGCGCCAATGAGCAGGCGTGCAGCGGTCCGCCGCCGCCGAAAGCTACCAGCGTAAACTGCCGCGGGTCGTAACCGCGTTCGATGGAGACTACCCGGATGGCCTTCTCCATCCCCGACTCCACCACGCGGAGAATGCCTGCGGCAAACTCTTCCACGGTTTCGAGCGATCCCTTCTGTTCGCGCAGGATCTGCTCCGTTCGTTCGCGGTCCAGCCGCACTCCTCCGCCCAGAAAACTTTCCGGATCCAGACGCCCCAGCACAAAGTTAGCGTCGGTGACTGTCGGCTTTGTCCCGTGCCCGAAACAGACCGGTCCCGGTTCCGCGCCTGCCGACTCTGGTCCCACACGCAACATTCCGCCGGCATCGAAGCGGGCAATCGACCCGCCGCCGGCTCCGGCAGTGTGAATGTCGAGCATGGGTACGCCGATGGGCGCGCCGGCCACCATAGATTCGCGGGTAAGCCGCGCGCCGCCCGTGGCCGCATCGGCCAGAAAGACATCCGTTGAAGTGCCGCCCATGTCGAAGCCGATAATGCGCTCGAAGCCTGCCCAGCGCGCCATCTGGCAAGCGCCGACAACCCCGCCCGCTGGTCCGGAGAGCACCGTGCGCACCGGCTCCCGGGCCGCAAGCCGCGCCGGAATAATGCCTCCTGAGGACTGCATCACGTCCACGCGGCCGCCGGAGTGCCGCGCGCTCACGCTTTCTTCCAAATGATCCAGGTAGCGCTCAATGCGCGGCGCCAGATAGGCATTGACGACGGTCGTCGAGGCCCGCTCGTACTCGCGGAACTCAGGCAAAATCCGGTGCGAGGCGGAGACCGGCACGCCTAAGCCAAGCAAGGCCGCCTCGACCCGGCGCTCCGTTTCAGGATTGGCAAACGAGAACAGAAGCGAGATGGCCACCGCCTCCGCGCCGCTCGAACGCACCTGATCGACCAGGACCGCCAACTCTTCTTCCGTTGGAGCGCGAAGAATCTTGCCCTCGGCGCTCACGCGTTCCGGCACACCGAAACGCAACTCCTTTGGCACAAGGCATACCGGCACGGGCGCAAACCAGTCGTAGAGTCGGCTGCGAGTTTGGCGGCCAATGGCGATCGTGTCCTCAAAGCCCGCCGTGGTGACAAACGCCACGCGCGCGCCGGTTCGCTCCAGCATGGTGTTGGTGCCCACGGTGGTGCCATGGCGCACATCAAGCGCCTGGCCCGCGCCCATCTGCTGGAGCCCATCAAGCACCGCCAACGAGGGATCGGCAGGCGTGGAAAACAACTTCAGAACCTGGAACTTGCCATCCGCCAGGGTAACGCAGTCTGTAAATGTTCCGCCGGTATCGATTGCTACGCGCAAGCCGCCTCACTCTCGTATGCTTAGAACTTTAAAGCATCGGGGGCGCTTTTTGAACGGTATAACCAGTTGGCTGGCCGAAGCCTCGGCGGATCAGAAGCGCACGCTGCTGGCCGCTTCGCTGGGCTGGATGCTGGACAGCATGGACGTGATGCTCTATGCGCTCGTGCTCGGCCAGGTGCAGCGTGAGATGCATCTCTCTGCGGCCCAGAGCGGGGCCATGATGTCGGCCGCACTGGTTTCGGCGGCGATTGGCGGCATCGGTTTTGGCTGGTTTGCTGACCGGTATGGCCGCGTCCGCGCGCTTTCTTTGAGCATTTTTGTCTATTCGGTTTCGACTGCGATGTGCGGCTTCACCCATTCGGGCTGGCAGCTCATGCTCTGCCAAATGCTGCTGGGACTGGGCATGGGCGGCGAATGGGCCTCCGGCGCCGCGCTGGTAGCCGAAACCTGGCCGGCCCGCCATCGCGGCAAGGCACTTGCCCTGGTGCAAAGCTCCTGGGCGGTGGGCTATGCGCTGGGCGCTGCCATCGTTGCGCTGGTCATGCCGCACTTCGGATGGCGCGCCGTCTTCTTTGTCGGCGTCGCTCCGGCGTTGGTCACTCTTTGGTTGCAGCGCGGCGTGCGCGAGCCCGAAACCTGGAAACAGGAGCGCACACCTCAGATTCACCTGGGCCTGCTCTTTCGCGGCTCCCTCGGCCGTGGCGTGCTGGTCTGCGCCACCATGAACGCCGCCTCGCTCTTCGCCTGGTGGGGGCTCTTCACCTGGGTGCCCCGCTATCTATCAATGTCCGCGGCCGAGGGCGGTCGTGGCCTCAGCATCGTCCAGACCTCGCTGTGGACCATCGTCATGCAGGGCGGCACGTTTCTGGGCTACCTCACCTTTGGGTTCCTGGCCGACCGCTTCAGCCGCAAGTACACCTACATTGGGTTTCTTCTTGTGGCCGCTGCACTGGTGCCGCTCTTTGCCTTTGTCCGCAATCCAGGCGTGCTGCTCGCTATCGGTCCGCTGGTCGGGTTCTTCGGCACTGGCTACTTCAGCGGCTTCAGCGTCATCGCCAGCGAACTGTTTCCCACTTCGCTGCGCGGCACAGCCATGGGCTTCGTCTACAACATTGGCCGTGTAACCAGTGCCGCTGCGCCCTTCCTTATCGGCCGCTTTTCTGAGATGGCCGGGATCGGCTTCGCTCTCTGCATCACTTCGGCGGCTTTTCTGCTTGCTGCCCTCATTGCGACAGCTCTCCGTACGCCACAAACGCAACCGCTCTGAGCCCAAACGACGCAGCGGGCGCCGGTCGGCCACGCCAACTGTTGCTCGAGCTTGTTGGGCGGAATCTGGGGTTGGAAAGGGAATCGGTGAAAACCGGAGGGTGCTCTAAATTATTGATTTAATTTGGTGGACCTGGTCGGGATCGAACCGACGACCTCTTCCATGCCATAGACCCAACATTAAGCATTTCAACAACTTACAAGACCCCGGTGGCACCCTAAGTCCTTGTAAGCACGTAAGACCCCGAGAACCAGCGTATCGCAAAACGTATCGCGCTCTATAAATACTCACCCTATGGTGGTATATTTATTGCAGAGGTGATCGACATGGACAGGAAGGGCTTTTCTCTACGCGAAGCGGCTGCGATTGCGGAGATTTCAGAGAGCACGATTCGGACGGCGATTGAGAAGCGGTCCATCACACCATCCTCATCTCGTGTCGGTAAGTCCATCCGCTACGAGTTCGATCTGAATGAGCTGCTGTTCATCAAGCTCCTGACGGAGTTCCCATTTCCACTGCCGAAAGAGGACAAAGACTCCCTCCGTCGGCTCGTGGGCAAATCATCTGGTTCAGTAGGACGGTGGGAGATGCGTGGCTCCGACCTCCTGATAACGAAGGGCGAATTGTCCGTATCGGTCCACTATCATCCTTTACGCGAGCAGATTGTGCAGAATGTGAACCTCTACCGCAAGGGATTCGACCGGATTGTCTCTGATCCTGAAATTCTCAGTGGAGAACCCGTTTTCAAGGGAACCCGGATTCCGTTGGAGCACATTGCAGGCTTGTTCCGTAAGGGAGTCAGCGAAACGGAGCTTCGAGAGGACTATCCTGCTCTCAGCAACCTTGATTTTGCGTTCGCTTCCATTCATGCTCGCATGAGTCCGCCGCCAGGCCGTCCACGGAAACCTCTGGAACTCCGTCGCAGGAAGGCGGCATGAACCCCGCGTGAGATTCCTTCTTGATGAGCATCTGTCTCCGACGTTGGTATCTCGCATGGCATCCCTTGGATGCTACGGCATGGCAGTGCCACACGTCGGACTCAGTGGCGCAAGCGACCCGGTAGTCTGGTGCTATGCCTATGAGAATGATCTGACTGTCATCACGACAAACGCGAAAGACTTTCTGGCGTTATTGAACGTGGAAGTACATCCCGGCCTCATCGTACTCCGTGAAAGTGGCCTGTCACGTCATGAACAATGGAACCGGATTGAGCCGGTACTACAGTATTTGCTCGAACGGAATGATCCTGATTTCATGCTGAATAAGGTGATTGAGATTGAAACGTCAGGCCACTTCTCAGTGCGTGATGTCCCATCATCTCTGGTGAGTTAAGAAACAATCATCTATCTTGAGCGACCGCGCGCCGCCGCCGGCCAGAGAACTCGCAGTGTATTGCCCTGCACTACGTGATACGTATCGTAGAGATTATGCGCCAGTTTTACATGACCTATCCGGATCGGGTTCCAAAGATTATCCAGACAGCATCTGGACAACTCCCATTACCGAGCGGGAATAAATCTTTTGACATTGGCGAAACCAAAGATTAGAATTCCCGTACGGTAACATAAATGAGTCCCATGAAGTATACGACACAGGCAATTGGCCGAATCATCCGGGAAAACCGGAAGCGGCTGGGCGTCACGCAAAAGGACTTGGCGCTGACCTCCGGCACGGGTCTGCGATTTGTCATCGACCTCGAAAAGGGCAAGGAAACCTGTCAGATTGGCAAGGTTCTGACGGTTCTGCAAACGTTGGGAATCCAGATCGCGCTGACCGCGCCTGCGGTTTCAGGGAGCGAGGAGTAGCGCATGGCGAAAACCCTGGATGTTTACTTGCACCGAGAGTTGGTCGGCCACCTCATTCAGAATGATGGCGGCCAGATGGTCTTTGACTACTCGGAAGGCTGGCTGCAAAAGCTCGGCGCAATACCCTTGTCCCACTCGCTGCCGTTGCGGCGGAAGCGTTTCACGCGCAAAGAATGCAGGGGGTACTTCGCCGGTGTCCTTCCAGAAGAGAGCAAGCGCTCGATCATTGCCCGCAACCTTGGCATCAGCGAACGCAACGATTACGCGATGCTGGAGCGGATCGGCGGGGAGTGTGCGGGCGCTGTCACGTTCCTCCCGGCTGGCGAAACCCTGCCCGCCCGCGACGACCATTACCGCGTGCTTTCCTCACCAGAACTGGCGGGGATTCTCCGTGAACTGCCACGCCGTCCACTGCTGGCTGGCGAAACTGGAATACGGCTCTCGCTGGCTGGCGCTCAGGACAAGATCGCCGTTCGTGTGGAGGGGGACGCCGTCTCGCTCCCCTTGGGCGGCGCGCCCAGCACACACATCTTGAAGCCAGCCGTGGAGCGATTCGCCGGGGTTGTCTTCAATGAAGCCTACTGCATGAGACTCGCGGCGGCAGTGGGCCTGCCCGTGGCCAAGACGGAAATCCGGCGCGTCGAAGACGTTGAATACCTGCTGATCGAGCGTTACGACCGGACGCACCGCCAGAATCCAGAGGGCGTGCCAGTGCTGGAGCGCTTGCACCAGGAAGACTTTTGCCAAGCACTGGGCATCGTCTCAGAAAACAAGTATCAGAAGGAAGGCGGCCCGTCGCTCAAGCAGTGTTTTGCCCTGCTGCGCGACGTCTCCAGCGCGCCGGTCCTTGACTTGGCGAGGCTGCTGGATGCGGTGATCTTCAATTACCTGGTCGGCAACAACGACGCGCATGGCAAGAACTTTTCGCTGCTCTATCGCGGCCTGGGCACAGCAAGTATGGAGACGCGGCTTGCGCCGTTCTATGATGTTGTGAGTACCCATTATTATCCAGAGCTGACCCGCGAGCTGGCCATGAAGATCGGCGGCGAGTATTCATCGGATAGGATCACCAAGACGAACTTTGAGCAACTGGCCGAAGACGCCGGGCTTGCCAAGCCGCTTGTTCGCCGCCGTGTGCCAGAGTTGGCCGATGCGATCCTTGCAAATTTGGACAAGACTGGAATAGAACACCCTGTCGCCGATGTCCTTGCGCAGCAGATACGCGAGCACTGTGAGGTTGTCCAGACGCACTTCCGCAGATTGGCTTAGGGTTCGTGCGGATCATGATCCGCTATCATTGTTAATTTGGAAAACCCCATGATGATGCCAAGGCATTCGTAGGCGGCGGCATCCGGTTCCAATAGGAAGAATGCACGCATGAATGCAGTAGAAATTGAGGTAGCGGTATCAACTCTGGCGAGTCAGCCATTCGACGCGGCCGAGTTTCCGTTTGCCTTTCTTGCTGCCTTTGGCCATAAAGAAACGACCATCAAGCGCCTTCGCAAAGGCGAGTCGAACGCCTCCGATGTGCCCGGCGGCGTACTCCAGCGCAACCATATCCACATCGCCACCTGCGAATCCGGTGGGGTCGGCGAAACGCTTGCGGCTCTGCTCACGAGTCCCAAGACCGCCGCGGCCAAGGCAAAGTTCGTCCTTGCAACGGATGGCGAAACACTGGAGGCGGAAGAGCTCGCCAGCGGCGAGATGATCGCATCGAACTATCCTGATTTCGCAAGCCATTTCGGCTTTTTCCTGCCCTTGGCTGGTATCTCCACTATCAAGGAGATCAAAGACAACCCCATCGACGTAAAGGCCACCGGGAGGCTCAACAAGCTTTACGTCGAGCTGTTGAAGGACAACCCGGAGTGGGCAACCGCGGCACGCCGCCATGATGTGAACCATTTCATGGCTCGGCTCATCTTCTGCTTTTTTGCCGAGGATACCGACATCTTCAACGGGTCTCGCCTGTTCACCAGAACAGTCGAGCAGATGAGCGAACGGGACGGGTCCAACACCTACGAGGTGATTGAGACCATCTTCCGCGCCATGAACATCAAGACAGCAGACCGCGCTTCCGCCAACTTGCCGTCATGGGCTGATACCTTCCCCTATGTCAATGGTGGCCTGTTTTCCGGCAGTACCGATGTGCCGCGCTTCTCCAAGATGGCACGGACCTATTTGCTACGCGCAGGAGAACTCGGTTGGCGTGAAATCAACCCGGACATCTTCGGCTCCATGATCCAGGCAGTCGCGGACGATGAAGAGCGCGGCGCGCTCGGGTTGCACTACACCAGTGTTCCCAACATCCTCAAGGTGCTGAACCCGCTCTTTCTGGACGAACTGCGAGCACAGTTGGATTCGGCTGGCGACAATCCTCGAATGCTGTTGAATCTGCGCAAACGCATGGCGCGAATTCGGGTGTTTGACCCGGCCTGCGGCTCGGGAAATTTTCTCGTGATTGCCTACAAGCAGATGCGGGCTATTGAGGCAGAGATCAACCGACTTCGCGGAGAGGAGCTTCGCGCATCAGAGATTCCCATTGAGAATTTTCGCGGCATTGAGCTGCGCGACTTTCCGGCTGAGATTGCCCGTCTTGCCCTCGTGATTGCACAGTTCCAGTGCGATGTTCGGTATCGTGGTCCACTTGTAGCCCGTGAGATCTTCCTACCGTTGAAGAAAGACAATTGGATCATTCGCGGCAACGCACTGCGGCTTGACTGGCTCAGCATCTGCCCGTCCACCGGCAGCACTGTGAAACTCGTGGCCGACGATCTATTCTCTACGCCACTTGACCAAGCACAGATCGACTTCGAGAACGAAGGCGGTGAAACCTATATTTGCGGGAATCCGCCCTACCTTGGATTCACATATCAATCGGCAGAGCAGAAAGCCGATATTCGCGCTCTTCTCAATGGGCGAAAGGCGTCTAGCGGTTTTTTGGATTACGTAGCGGGCTGGTTTATTAAGGCCGCTGACTATGGGACAAAAACCGACTCCGTAGCTGCATTTGTGTCCACAAATTCCATATGCCAGGGCCAATCCGTGTCGATCCTGTGGCCTGTCGTGTTCGAAACGGGCAACGACATCCACTTCGCATATACCTCCTTCAAGTGGTCGAACCTCGCTAGTAATAAGGCGGCAGTCACAGTTGTCATAGTAGGAATAGGTCCTACCACAAATACGCCACGTCGGCTCTACATGCATGACGAGCAGAACGGTGTTCTCGTCCGCGAGGGTGCCTCAATCACCCCCTATCTGACACTTGGACCTCGCATAATTGTTCAAAAGAGGGACGAACCAATTAGTGAGCTAAGCGTTATGGAATTTGGCAATAAACCTAGCGACGGCGGTCATCTTCTCTTGCGACCGGATGAACTCGACTCCCTCGGCCTCAATGCTGCTCAACGTCATAAGTTCATTCGGCGGATCTATGGATCTGAGGATTTCATCAACGGCGGTACACGTCTATGCATCTGGATCGAGAATTGCCACCTTGAAGAAGCGCAATCCATCAATTCACTCAAAGCTCGAATTGAAGCTGTCCGACGAGTGAGACTAGCAAGCCCGGATAAGGGAGCACACGCCCTCGCAAAGCGAGCGCACCAGCTCAAGTTGATGCGCATCGGTGTACGAAGCACCGTTGTCGTACCAATTCATTCAAGTGAGGCAAGATCATACTTGCCAGTGGGGCTACTGCCTGAAGAAAACGCAATTTCAAATGCTGCTTGCGCTATTTATGACGCACCACTCTGGAACATGAGCCTTATTGCTTCGCGCTTGCATCTCGTTTGGATTGCGACTGTTTGTGGAAAGATTAAGACAGACTACCGCTATTCCAACACCCTAGGTTGGAACACCTTCCCCGTTCCGATGCTGACGGAGCAAAATAAGGCTGCCCTCACTCGTTGCGCTGAAAACATTCTGCTGGCCCGCGAAGTGCATTTTCCCGCGACCATCGCCGATCTCTACGACCCGGACAATATGCCGGAAAACCTGCGTCATGCGCATGAGCAGAATGACGAGGTGCTGGAGCGCATCTACATCGGACGGCGCTTTCGCAACGACACCGAGCGGCTGGAAAAGTTGTTTGAGCTTTATACCAAGATGACGGCTGAGCAGCCAACGACCAGGAAGAAAAGGAAGACAGTGGCATGACGATGGCGGACAACCCGACAAACAAAAGGACCATTCCCTCAGTCTCCATCACTACCGCCCGTACCGGCGTGTCGAGCAAGACGGATGCACTCGGTATGAGGCCGATGCAACAACGTGCCTATACGCGGCGCGGTGAGCAGTATCTGCTGATCAAATCGCCACCGGCCTCCGGCAAGTCGCGAGCACTGATGTTCATTGCGCTGGACAAGTTGTACAACCAGGGACTCAAGCAGGCCATCATTGTTGTGCCTGAACGCTCGATTGGCAACAGTTTTGCCGACGAAAAGCTGAGTGAGAACGGCTTTTGGGCGGACTGGATTGTCAAGCCGCAATGGAATCTGTGCAACGCACCGGGAGTGGATGAACCGCGAGTGGCGCAGTCCAAGGTTAAGGCGGTCGGCGAGTTCCTTGCCAGCAATGACCAGGTGCTGGTCTGCACTCATGCGACCTTCCGCTTTGCCGTCGATGAGTTGGGGGTGGAGGCCTTCGACGATCGCCTGGTCGCAGTCGATGAATTCCATCATGTCAGCAGCAACCCAGACAACCGTCTGGGAAGCCAGTTGGGGCAGTTCATCGCACGCGACAAGGCGCATATAGTCGCGATGACAGGTTCGTATTTCCGCGGCGACGCCGTAGCTGTTCTGGCGCCACAGGATGAATCTCGCTTTGAGACCGTCACCTACACCTACTACGAGCAGCTCAATGGTTACGAGTACCTGAAATCGCTCGACATCGGATATTTCTTTTACACAAAAAAGTACCTAGACGCGATCAAGAAGGTGCTCGATCCTTCGCTCAAGACGATTGTGCATATTCCCAATGTAAATTCGCGGGAGAGTCTGCAAGACAAAATCCGGGAGGTTAACGAGATTATGGACTCTCTCGGTAGTTGGAAAGGGGTCGATCCGGCTACTGGGTTTCACTTGATCGAGACGCGAGGCGAGAAGCCGCGCATCATCAAGGTCGCTGACCTTGTGGATGATAGCGACCCAATCAGGCGGACAAAGGTTCTTGCCGCACTCAAAGACCCGTCGCAACGGAACAACCGCGATCATGTGGACATCATCATCGCGCTGGGGATGGCCAAGGAGGGGTTCGATTGGATTTGGTGTGAACATGCCTTGACCATCGGATATCGCAGCAGTCTGACGGAGATCGTTCAGATCATTGGCCGTGCCACCCGCGACGCGCCCGGCAAGGAAAGAGCCAGGTTTACAAACCTGATAGCCGAGCCGGACGCCACCGAGGCCGCGGTAGTCGATGCCATTAACGATACGCTGAAGGCAATCGCAGCCAGCCTCCTCATGGAACAAGTGCTGGCTCCGCGCTTCGAGTTCACCCCGAAGAATGCAGGAGCCATGGAAGGCTACGACTACGGACCAAATGGTTATGTGGAAGACGGAAAGAATGTCGGTTTCAATGAAGAAACTGGCCAGTTCCACCTCGAAATCAATGGCTTGGCGGAGCCCACAAGCCCCGAGGCCAGCCGTATCTGCCGAGAGGATTTGAACGAAGTCATCACAGCTTTCGTTCAGGACAAAAATGCCTTGGAGCGCGGATTATTTGACCGCGAGAACACGCTGCCCGAAGAACTGACACAGTTGCACATGGGCAAGATCGTGCGCGAACGCTACCCGGAGCTGAGCGCGGAAGATCAGGAAGCTATACGCCAACATGCAATTGCAGCCTTGAACATCACACAACGCGCCAAGGAACTTGCCAGTAGCGGATCTGATGCACCTGAAGCTGATGCCAAAGCCAACACTGCCTTGATTCAAGGTGTACGCAAAATTGCGATCGATGTACGCGAACTTGACATTGACATGATAGACCGCATCAACCCATTCGATGCAGCCTATGCTGTTCTGGCCAAGGCAATGGATGAAAAGACTCTTCGGCAGGTGCAGGCTAGCATTGCTGCCAAGAGGGTAAGCATCCCGTATGATGAAGCACGTGAACTGGCTAAGCGGGCTTTGCAGTTCAAGCGCGAGCGCGGCCGATTGCCGGACATCAATTCTCAGGATGCCTGGGAAAAGCGCATGGCGGAAGGCGTGGCGTCATTCGCTCGTTACAACGCCCAGCAGAAGGCTGCAAGTGAGCGTTAATTGGTACTGATGAGGTTGACGAAGATATGACTGATCTTTCCGATGACGAACTGCTAGCCGAGCTTGGCGTGAATATTGATTCGCCAAAGACTGGCGGGCGCACGCCGCGTGAGGAGCGCATCATTGCGGGCTTTGAGGATATTCAACGATTCTTCGAAGCCAATGGCCGCCTGCCACGGCATGGCGAGAATCTCGACATTTTCGAGCGGCTGTACGCGGTGCGCCTCGATCAGTTGCGCACATTGCCAGAGGCGCGCGAACTTCTTGCAGGGCTGGACAAACATGGCCTGCTAGCCGAGTCAACCGGGCAGGAGCATCCCACAGTCGCAACACTCGATGACGAGGCGCTACTGGCCGAACTGGAAGTAGATGTGGCGGGAGAAGACGATATCAGTGTTCTCAAGCATGTCAGTTCGCGGGTCGACCGGAAGGCTGCCGAAGAGGTCGCAAACCGCACGGTTTGCAAGGACTTTGAGCACTTTAAGCCGCTGTTCGAGCAGGCAGAAAATGATCTTAAGGCCGAACTTCGCCAGACGCGGCCATTTGGCAAGGATGCAAGCATTGCAACAGGAAGTTTTTTCATTCTTGGTGGTCAGCTCGTTTATGTAGCTGAGATAGGCGATGCTATCAAGGCACCAAATGGAGAAAGCGACGCGCGGTTGAGAGTGATCTACTCGAATGGCACTGAAAGCAACTTGCTGCGCAGGTCGCTCCAACGTGCGCTGTACAAGGATGAGGCCGGACGCAGACTGACTGAGCCGAATGCCGGTCCTCTGTTTAGCGAGAGATTGGAAGATGATGACATCGCGAGCGGCACCATTTATGTGTTGCGCAGTATGTCGAATCATCCTTTCGTTTCAGAACATCGTGAGCTAATTCACAAGATCGGCGTTACTGGGGGAAAGGTTGAAACGCGTATAGCCGATGCTGCAAACGATGCCACCTATCTGCTAGCGGACGTTGAAGTCGTCGCAACTTATAAATTGGCTGAAATCAATCGCACAAAGCTGGAAAATATTTTCCATCGCATCTTCGCGCCAGCACAGCTTGATCTTACTATTGAGGATCGTTTCGGTCACCCGGTGCGTCCACGGGAGTGGTTCCTCGTCCCCTTGAATGTGATTGACGAAGCAGTCCAGCGCATCCGCGATGGTTCCATCACAAATGCAGTCTACGATCCGAAGAGTGCCCGCTTAGTCGAAAAGTAATCGAACAAGATTCGCATCGTTCTCCTCTTCTGTGTGGCATGAGCACGGTAATTGCACTTCATCGTTCTTTGGCATGGCTGCTGTGTTCAAACTCGCCTCTTTTCTGTGACCCAAAGAACGGCGGGCGGATGGCACTTTAGCCGCCGCGGCTTGCCGTCAATGACGCTGTTTTGGCTCCCCCATCCCCTTCGGTCACGGTTCCCCCAAAAAGCTATGACTGCTGCGCTTTGCTCGGCAGCATTGTTGTGCCTCTCTTGCCCCCGCCGTTGGGGTCACTTCAATGAAAAGAGGCATAACATGACGAACACAGCAACACTCTCCGAAGCTCAACTCCGCCAGTTCACCGGCTCCGAGAACTGGTATCGCCACGTCATCAATCGCGCTGTCCTGTATACCGACGGCGCAAAGTTCCTTGCCGACCAGGGCGGTGCTTACTGGTTGCTCGACATCATCGCAATCGCCCAACAACATGATGCCCGCGTTTCCGGCGAAGAGTTCCAGGTCTGGAACTTGAAGGTTCATTCCGACCGCAGCGCGACCGTGTTCTGCGATGACGGCAATGGGAACCCGGTCTACACGCAGGAGATCCCCTTTACGGACTTCCCGCTTGACGAAGTGAAGCTCTACTTCGCTAACAACGTGATCCATCTGCCCAACGAGTATTAGCTGGGCTCGCCCGCGCCGGTCATCGCCGACGCGGGCTTTTCAAATTGGCCGTTGCTGCCTTGCCGCCGAAAACCCCGCCGAAGCCCACACGAAACAGTTGGTGCAGTTCGCCAGCCATATTCACATTCCAGAGTGAATTCCGCGAGTTTTCCACGCATAAACGGGGTATCAATTTGCGCATAAACGGGGTATCGTTGGAGGATTTTCACGCATAAACAGGGTACATTTGCGCATAAACGGGGTACAAACTGTCTGCACCGCATTGATTACAAAAGGATTCCAAGACGCCCTGTAGTACCTTTATGCAAACCTATATGGATAGCCTGTAGCAGCAAACGCGCTCTGTGGAAATGCGCAGATGCACAGAGAGACGAAGCGAGAACCTCCGCCCGTTCACGGGGAAAGGGCAACGATTCTCCTGCTCGCGCCGAGGAGCTTTCAACCATGAGAGCCAATATTTGATACCAGAATCAGGCCAGATACGCTCCCCATTTTTCTAGCCAATACGGTGAAATTGCACGAAAACTAGCTATGAGACTATCGTTACTAATAAATGCACTTTGCGAAAGTAGAACATCAGCAACAAGTGGTCTGCGAGGAGCCTTACGCATGAGTTATTGGAAAGTGAATTGTATGGAGGATCAGTATCCTGGCCTCTGGCAGACATGGTTCCTTCACCAAACCGTGGCCATCGGTTGGCCTACGCCTCATTACTTATTAGATGGTCCTACGGACGACAGCAGTTGGGCCGCAGCTAGGGCAGCAGCCTCGCAGGTACAAGTAGGTGATCGTATCGTGGTACAGCTCAGCGATTCACGTGTCGGACGCATAGGGACAGTAACAGAAGTCAAAATTGAAGACGCTAATTGGAATCCCACCGTGCCTATCGATAAAGAGAACCCCCAGGGGGAAATGGGACGACGTATCGATGTTCGCTGGGATCTACAGGTGGGACCTGTTTCTCCGTCCGCCGTAGTGCGGCTTCCAACTGAGGCGCGTTTCAAAGGACGGGCACTCAGATCAACTATTGTGCGTCTGAAAGATGAAGTCGCAGAGAAGATCGCTGCTGCGTTCTCGAATGAAGCAAATTGGACCGCAGTGCATTCGCAGTTTGCAAGTGAGCGTGCTATCTCTGAGTACATCAATGCATTTCCGCATCTTCTGGAAGATGGACTGCGCCCATACCCAACCGTGAAAACCAGAGAGTTTGCGTTCTCCGATAAACGAAGAAGCGACGTGCTTCTGCTTGATCGACAAGGTCGATTGGTCATTGTTGAATGCAAGCAAAACTCACCCAGTGAGGCCGACGTTAACCAACTCAGACATTACATGACTATGGCACGCAAAGAAATACTCGGCTCTAAAAGCAAAACGACGATTCGCGGGGTCTTGATTCACGGCGGATCAAGAATGCTTTCTGATGCCATTATGCAACTTGCGAGGACTGAACCTAAGATCGAGATTATCCGCTTCGCGGTAAGCGTAGACTTCGCCTCATCGGTTTAGAAATTATGAAAAGGGCGTACGCGCCACCGATGACTAGCGCATAACTTTGGAAACGTGCGGGCTGGACGGGCGAAGCAACAGACCATCTTTCTGAATCTCTATCCTCAACTCACAGTAGGCCATGAGTACTCTGCGAAAGGATTCGATGGCATGGCCGCGAAAGCGGGATCGGCCTTGCGGCGTGTCAGCGTATCCGGCTCCAAAGCTTCGCCGCATCGACTCCCACGAAATCAGCGTCGGCCGCGACAGGTAGCTGACCCGGCGCGTCGCCCAGGCGTAGAGATCAAGCGCCAGGGGCGACTTCTTGAGAGCCTTGACGGCCCTCAAGTCTAGCGGCACCGGCGCGGCAACAAGTTGCTCAAATAAGTTCGCCGACAGGGTCACCGAGGATTTTGCCAAACTTTCGTTTGGCAACTTTTGTGGCGTCCACCAAAGATTAAACCTGTCCGCCACGAGGAGATTCTCTCCACCGGAATGATTCTGCCCGTTGACATCACTCGACCAGCGGGTAGAAATGGCGGCGCCGACCAGGCGTTGCATCTGATCGCGGAAGCGTGGGATGGTTCCCCAGTGGCCGCCTGTTGCTTGGAGTCCCAGTTGCGCCATGAAGCTCGAAAGCGAGGAGCCAAGCTCCAGCTCTCGATTCCTGGTTCGGACGGCTTCAGTTGTCATCCAAATGAGGATCAGGCGTGGATAGCTGCCGTATGGCAGGCCGATTCCGCCGACATCGGAGATGCGGAGGGTAAAATTTCCGTCGGAACGGACGTATTGTGTGCCGAGCTGCTCGCTATGCGGAAGAGTAGTTTGGACAAGGAACTTTGCCATGAAGCCGAGAGCGCCGGCATCGACGGCGCTCTCGATGGGAAAAGCCTGCACGAAGGACAGCAGGGGATGAGGTTGCCGGAAGACAACGCCTTGTTTCTGGTTCCTGCCAGGGCGATGATTTGCGTTCGATCCATCGCTTGAACGCGATGAGGAGCCAGCCGCGTTGACCCGCGATGCTGGCGACAGCCGATCGGCAGACGAGATCGCATTCAATCCGAGGATCGACCTTACGGATGTGAGTTCTGAACCCACTCGTTGATTTACCGGATTCCAAGTACATCGGCAACTTCAGCCGTACGAAAGTAGACGCAGCGTCCGAGTCGTAGGCGGGTTGCGTTGATTTTGCTGACCCACTCTCCCAAAGATCGAAGCGTGATGCGCAAGCCGTTTGGGGAGCGATCCAGCAGGGCTGCCAATTGGGTAATGCTGAGCAAGGGGTCATGCTGTTTGGTCAAAGTCTCTCCGACAGACTTCATTTTGAGTTCCTCACCTCTTCTGTGGAATATGTTTCGCTTCTGTCAGGATGTTTATTTCAATATTCCGTTGCTTTCTTGTATATAGTAGTGATGTGTACATTTCAATATAAATCGCATTGTTCCCCTATTTTCTTTCGATAATGCTGTATCCTCTCTGAACTTATTCTCTTCAATTCACACGTCCAGTTCTTTCCCATAATGGCCGTTCTTTGGTGGGAGGAAGCATCCTCCCTGTCTGCGGCCGCAAATGGGCGTCCTCCGCCACCCACCTCAGCGGGGCAGTTCCTTCCCCGCAACGCCCCTCCCTGATTGGCTGAAAAGCAAAAGCAACAACAAAGGCAAAAGCAGCTAAGGGGTGTTTCCCCCTCGCGCCCGCAAGGGGTTTCCCCAGGCTTCCGCGCTCCGCTTGTGCAGCCCTCACGCCCTTTCCGCTGCGCTACAAGGGTGGGAGATACCCCTCCCCTTGCAGTTGCTACCCCCCACCTTCGCCAGGAGGCGTTCGGCATTTGTTTTTCAAATGCCGAGTACCACGAGGCAAAACCCAAAGGAGGAAGTACCCATGAGCAGCGCAGCCGTTACCGTCAACAACCCCGTTCAGTCGTCCACCTATCAACCCAAGCACCAACAGCGTCAGACGGCAAAAGAAGTAATTGCCGCCAACGTCGAAGCCCTCATTGCCCAGCTTGAGGCGGGCAAGAGCGATGCACTCACCGCCTACCTTGATGCAATGGCCCGGTTCCATAACTACAGTTTTGGGAACATTTTGGCCATTGCCCGTCAGAAGCCGACGGCAACCAACGTAGCTGGAATGTACACATGGAACCAGCTTGGACGCCGCGTTAGGAAAGGTGAGAAAGGCATCCAGATTCTTGCGCCCATGATCGGCGTTCGCCGCAAGAAGCAGGAGGAAGCCGAGGCCGAGCAGGATGGAGCCGGGAAGAGCGCCCCTGTTTTGGTTGGTTTTCGCGCCGTCTATGTTTTCGATGTTTCGCAGACAGAAGGAGCCGAGCTTCCAGCACCGGCCACAGTCACCGGCGAAGCCGGAGCGCATCTTGACCGGCTCATTGACTTCGTACAGCAGCAGGGCATCGAGCTTGAATACAACGAGCGCATTGCGCCAGCGCAAGGCGCAAGCTACGGCGGCAAGATCGTACTTTTGCCGGGACAGTCGAAGGCGGAAACTTTCGCAACTTTAGTCCATGAGCTAGGCCACGAAATGTTGCACAAGGCCGACCGACGCACGGCCACAACCAAAGTTGTGCGGGAGACCGAAGCCGAGGCCATCGCCTTCATTGTGGGCAAAGCCATCGGACTCCAGACTGGCACCGCTTCCGCTGATTACATTCAGCTTTACCACGGAAACGCCGCTTTGCTGGCGGAAAGCCTTGAAGTCATCCAGCGCACATCCGCCGTGATTCTCGGAGCCTTGGAGGAGCCTTCCCCGGAAGACTCCCAAGCGCAGCCCCCTGAAACGGCCACTCCAACCGCAACGGAAGATACGGCCCCCAAACCCCGGCGCAGCCGTCGCTCCCGCAGCGCAACAGCAAACACGGAGGCAGCGGCTTAGGCCGCTTGCGTCCCTTCGCCCGCCATGCGGACAGGGTGAACAGCCCTGTCCGCCGTTCCTCACCGTTTGACTAACCCAAATACGCTCCCAAGGAGAGAGCATTCTATGACGATTGCAAACACCACCACCGAATACCGCGACCTTCCACTTTCCATTCTCACAGAGTCAAAGACCAACCCGCGCAGGTTCTTCGAGGATTCAGCCCTCAAAGAATTGGCCGCAAGCATCCGCAGCCAGGGCGTTCTTTCTCCCTTGCTTGTGCGACCATTGACCGAGCATAGCTTCGAGATTGTCGCCGGAGCCAGACGCTACCGCGCCGCCCAGCTTGCCGAGGCGGAGACCGTCCCCGTCCGCATCGTCAATCTTACCGACGCCGAGGCATTGGAGGCGCAACTTATTGAAAACCTGCAACGCCGCGACGTTCACCCGCTGGAGGAGGCACAGGGATTCCGCGCCCTGCTCAATCTTGACGAGCCGAAATACTCGATTGAGCAGATCAGCGCCAAGACGGGAAAATCTGCCGCCTATTGCGCCCAGCGGGTCAAGTTGACCGAACTCACCGCCGCCGTCACCGAGGCATTCGCCAAAGACGAGATCGGCGTGGGCCACGCCCTTCTATTGGCCAAGTTGCAGCCAGCCGAGCAGGAACAAGCGCTCTCCGCTTGCTTCCGCGAGGATTGGAACGGCGGCCAGGGCAGGGCCAAGCGCATCTTGCTTCCCGTCCGCCATCTTCATCAATGGATTGAGCAGAACATCTTGCTCATTCTGAAAGACGCGCCGTTCTCAAAGACCGACCCCAACGTCAACCTCTCCGCCGGTGCCTGTGTCGATTGCCCCAAGCGCACTGGAGGAAACGCTCTGCTTTTTGCCGATATTGCAGAGGACGCTTGTACCGACCCGGCTTGCTACCAGTCCAAGCTGGACGGGTTTGTCGCGCAGACCATCGCGGCCAAACCCAAGCTGGTACAAATCTCATCGGCCTATGGACCAGCCACCACCAGCACCAATGGCAGCGCGGCCCTGCCCCGCAACAAGTACATCGAGATCAAGCCGCAAGACCCGAACGCAAAGAGGCACAGGGATTGGCCGGAGTACCAGTCCTGCAAATCCATGACCGAGGCCATCGTTACCGAAGGCACGGAGAAAGGCGAGCTTCGAAAAATCTGCGCTGACCCCGAATGCCCCGTACACCATCCGAAGAAGCAGCGGCCAGCGGGAGATGAGCGCATCAGGGCCGAGCAAAAGGCCGAGCAGGACAAGCAGCGCCGCGAGGAGGCGCTTGCCAACGCCGTAGGCTTGCGCGTCCTTTCCGCCATCGTCGCCGCCGTGCCGGTGCGCCTCACCAAGCGCGACCTGATCTTCGTTGTCGAGCGTTTGCTTCTCCAGTTGGAGGAGCGGCGCATCGAGGTTCTCGCCCGGAATCGCGGCATCAAGAAGGGGCAAGCATCCGATAGCATCGGGAAACTGATGGGCGCTTATGTCCGCAAGGCCGAGGAAGGCGAACTCGGACAGCTTCTAGTCGAGACAGTTATTCTCCACGCAGCCCGGACGCAATCGGAGACCGGCAAGGCGCTCAAAGAAGCCGCCCATCATTACAAGGTGGATACCGATGCGATAGCCCAGAAGGTCAAAGCTGAGTTTGCCGCGAAAGAGAAAGCGCAATCCGCCAAAAAGACGGCCGCGAAAGCCCAGCCGAAGCCAGCAAAACTCACAACAGCCAAAAAGGCCAAAGCCGCGTAACCTTCAACATTCCAGCATTCAAAACGGGGTCTGCCGACGCAGGCTCCGTTCTTTTTCGCCCGTCTTCCCACCCTGTGATGTGCTGCCGCTTCGCGTCAGACTCGGTTTAGGGTGAGTAGGCCTGAGGAGTTTCACCCCAAGCCCCTCGCAGAACCGTGCGTAAATCTCTCGATTTACACGGCTCCGATTATCCAACCGAATATCTGGTAACGCTCCAGTAGAAAAACATCTGAGGAAAGCTGTTCTTCATCTTGATGAGCCATTGCACACTGGCCTGCTCTCGCCGTTCCAGTGTCTGGTATTTGCGTCTGGCCCACTGCATCAGCTTGCCATCGAGATACATGGCGAAGCTGTGCATCGCCGATGAGTAGAACTCCCCGAAATAATTCCACCAGCCACGTAGTACCGGATTGTATTGCTTCGCCAGTTCAGCAAGTGTCGTTGCTGTCCGGCGATGGATGCGCCAGCCCCGCACCTCCTTCCGCATTCGCTTCAGAGCATCAGCACTCACGCCCGGCATGAAGCCTGTGAATCTCCGGCCTTGACTGTTGATGGCCTTCCTTGGACGAAATGTAAATCCAAGGAAGGTGAACTGAACATGCGGATAAGAGGCGTTGCGGCCACTGCTCTTGCAGTACACAATTCGCGATTTCTCTGGGTGCATCGTCAGCCCACATTCCGCCAGTCGCAATGCGATGAATCGCATTACGTGTTCTGCCTGTTTCCGATTTCGACAGTGAACCACCGCGTCATCGGCATAACGAGCAAACGGACAAGTTGGATTGGTGCGTTGCATCCAGACATCGAACGCGTAGTGCATGAACAGGTTCATCAAAATAGGACTGACTACTCCGCCTTGCGGTGTGCCGCGTTGCCGCGTCACCCGTTCGCCGTCTGTGGTCTCGAACGGAGCAGTTAGCCACCGTTCGATATACAGCAGTATCCAGCCTTCTTTGATGTGGCTGCGGACCGCTTTCATCAAGAGGCCATGATCGATTTGATCAAAGGCCGATTTGATGTCAAACTCCACCACCCATGCGTATTGCCAACACCGTTTTCTGGTGACGGCAACCGCTTGTTTCGCCGACTTCCCTGTCCGATACCCATAAGAATCCTGATGGAATATCGGGTCCAGTGTCGGTTCGATGATGCGCTTGACCACGGTCTGCGCAATGCGATCAGATACAGTCGGAATGCCGAGCTTTCTCGTGCCGCCCTTTGCCTTCGGAATTTCAACCTGTTTCACCGGAGGTGGGAAGTACGATCCCGATGACATCCGGTTCCACAGTTTGTACAAATTCCTCGACAGGTTCTGCTCAAACATCGCAAGGGTTTCCCCATCGATGCCTGCAGCGCCCCGGTTGGCCTTGACCTGCTGGTATGCCTCCCATACTGCGCGCTTCGCAATAACATAAGGTTTCGTTGATGTCATATCACTCATCCCCGCAAAGCAGGTTGGTGATACTCGTCAACCGGATAACGCCGCCCCTTCGCTCCGCTCTCGTTACAAGAGCCTCATCGCTACTACGAGCAGCTCCGTCCCTTGCTCTGGCATCGGTATTCTTCCTCATGGTGTTTGCCATTTGTCATTTCCCTTTTCATCCAGAGCAAAGTTCTCACGTTCCGTACCAAAGCCTGCGTTGAGTTCATGCCGCCTTTACACCGACT
>Ga0181535_10000730_pt1 | contig 47204 bp, 29 predicted proteins | sample PEATcosm2014_Bin_44_FD_119774 | JGI IMG/M metagenome (GOLD analysis project Ga0181535, IMG submission 119774) | Peatland microbial communities from MTU Mesocosm Facility, Houghton, MI, USA - PEATcosm2014_Bin17_30_metaG | ecosystem: Environmental > Terrestrial > Soil > Wetlands > Peat | place... | reverse complement strand
TGGGCGAGCCGAGCGTATTCCGGCACGTGGTGTACATCATCAAGGAAAACCGCACTTACGACCAGGTATTGGGAGATGTGAAGGAAGGCAACGGGGAGCCTTCACTCTGCACGTTTGGCCAGACCATCACTCCCAACCAGCACCAACTGGTGCAAGAGTTCATCCTCCTCGACAATACCTACTGCTCCGGCATCCTCAGCGCCGACGGCCACCAATGGGCTGACACCGCATTTGCCACCGATTACATGGAGAAATCCTTCGCCGGATTCCCGCGCAGCTATCCGGACGGCATGGAAGATTCCGACGTGGACGCGCTGGCCTATTCGCCGGCGGGGTTCATCTGGGATAACGCAATCGCGCACGGCAAATCTTTGCGCGACTATGGTGAATTCGCCATAACGCGAAAGTCCTGGAAGGACAAATCGCGCAGAGGCAGCCCGAAGTTCCTGGACCACTATCACGAGTTTGTGAATGGGACGGAAATCATCAACCTGCACAGTGAGCCTGCCGTTGAGTCGTTGCGTCCTTACTTGGCCACCAATAGTGTGGGTTGGGATTTGGCTGTGCCGGACGTTTTCCGGGCGGCGCAGTTCATCAAAGAACTAAAACAATTCGAGCAGACGGGTCATTTCCCAAGTTTGGCCATCATCTGTTTGCCCAATGATCACACTGGCGGGACCTGCGCCGGCTCCCCCACGCCCGCCGCCCAGGTGGCAGACAACGACCTGGCCCTCGGCCAGATTGTCGAAGCTCTCAGCCATAGCCGTTTTTGGAAGGAAACCTGTATCATGGCCATTGAGGATGACCCTCAGTCCGGGTGGGACCATGTGAGCGGCTACCGCACCACTGCCTACGTCATCAGCCCCTACACCAAACGCCGCCAGACCATCCGCACGCTCTACAATCAAACCAGCCTCTTGCGCACAATCGAACTCATTCTCGGCCTGCCGCCGATGAATCAGATGAACGCCACGGCCACACCGATGTTCGACTGCTTCACCAACATGCCAGACTTCATGCCATTCACCGCAGTGACGAATAATATCCCCCTGGACCAGATGAATCCTGAGCCGAAGAAGATTTCCGATCCGCTCTTGCGCAAGGAGGCCTACGCCTCTGCGCGTCTGCCGGTCCAAAAGGAGGACCAATGTCCGGAAGACCTGCTCAACCGGATTTTGTGGCACGCAATGAAAGGTTCGCAAGCACCCTATCCAGAGTGGGCGGTTCAAACGACGGACGATGAATAGCAGCGTCCTGGCGAATGACACCAAAAGGGGGATTCGCGGATCTTTTGGGAACTAACCCAAAAGCAGCTCGATTTCCTTTCGATACGGCGCTGAAGGCTGGGCCCCAAGCCGGGTCACGGAAATTGCGGCGGCGGCATTGGCAAAGCGCATGGCTTCGAGCAGCGCCCGACCCTCGCCGAGCGCCTCAGCCAGCGCCCCGTTGAAGACGTCTCCGGCTGCGGTGCTATCCACTGCTTTCACCCGGAAGCCGGGAACGAGTTTTTCGGTCGAAGCTGTGGCCACGAACGCGCCACGGGCGCCCAGCGTAAGAATAACGGTCTGCACGCCCCGCGCGCGAAGTTTTTTGGCTGCCTTCGCCGCTGTGGCCTCGTTGGTAACCGCGATACCGGTGAGCAATTCGGCCTCGGTCTCGTTTGGCGTAAGAATGGAAACGAGCTTGAGAAGTTTGCCAGGCAAGGCGCGCGCCGGAGCCGGATTAAGTATAATGGGCACCTTCGCCCGGGCCGCAAGCTCGGCGGCTGCCATCACGGTTGCCAATGGCGTTTCGAGCTGCATCACCACCACACTCGCGCCGGCAATGGCCGCCCTGGCTTTCTTCACGTCGGACGGGGAAAGCCGTCCGTTGGCGCCACCCGCCACGGCGATACTATTCTCGCCGTCTTTGGCAACGAAGATCAGCGCCACGCCCGAGGGCGCAACCGGGTCGCGAGTCACGTGCTTAACATTGATGTCATCCTGAACAAATCCGGCAACGGCTTTCTCTCCGAACATGTCCCGGCCAACACGAGCGACGAACGTGACCTCCCCGCCCGCACGGGCGGCGGCAACCGCCTGATTGGCGCCCTTGCCCCCGGCGGCAGTGGTAAACTCGCCGCCCAGAATGGTTTCGCCCGGCTGCGGGATACGGCCAAGCTTGATGATCATGTCGGTATTTGAGCTGCCGATGACGAGGATTCGAGGTTTTCGCATAGATTTGACTATCAAAACCGGAGATAGGGTTGGTGCTAAAGAGCCATGGGTTCAAGAATTGAGCTTGGAGGAGATCAACACACCCAAGCCGATGAGATAGAACAGAAACATTGCGGCCAACAAACCGTTGGTGCCCTTGGGCGCGCCTTTGAATTCCTTCCATATGAACACTCCCCAGCAGGCGCCAATCATGGTCGCACCCTGGCCGAGGCCATAGGAGAGAGCGGCGCCAGCTTTGGTGCTGGAGATGATGCTAAATGACATGCCGACGTTCCAGATCACCCCTCCCAGGATTCCGACCAGGTGGAGCCGGACATTGCCTTTGGTAAAATAGTCGCCAAAGGACACCGGGATCCCGGTGAAAGGCTTGACCATAATAATGCTGTTCCATAGGAAATTGGAGAGCAACAGCCCGGTGCTGAACAGCACAATGGCCGTGTAAGGGCTGAGTTTGCCTGCTTCCAGCGTTTTCGTGACCGGCTCGATTTGCCCCATCGACTGGGCAACATATTTGTAGAAAAAGCCCATGAGCACACCTGCCGCGATGGAGATAACAATTCCCTTAAACGGGGTTTTGTGGCCGCCGCTGGCCAGGCGCTTGTAGGCCAGCGCATCAAGGATGATGGCCACCATTATGGCTGCCACCCCAAGACCCAGCATGGGCGCATTCCCCACCCTGGTCGAAAGATAGGTGGTGATGACCCCAAGCACCAAGGCGAGACCGACGCCAACCGGAAACGCAACCGCCATGCCTGCAATGTCAATGGCCGCAACCAGCAGAATGTTCGATAAATTAAAAATCACCCCTCCAAAAAACGCGCTCCCAAGCCACTTGCTGTCCGCCTGCTGGAGGTCAGCCAAAAAGCCCCGGCCCCCGGCGCCGCTGCTACCCAGGGTGAAGGCCAGCACCAGCGCCAGCAAGAACACGCCAATGGCATAGTCCCAATAAAAAAGCTGGAAGCGCCACTCTTTGCTGGCGAGCTTCTGGGTGTTGGCCCATGACCCCCAGCAGAGCATGGTGATCAAACACATTGCGATGGCCAGAGGGTAGGATTCGGCAATAAACATAGCGGGATTGTTTCGTTAGTGGTGCTGGTTAGTGTTGGTATATGCTAGTCGCAGATTCCTTGCTGGCAATTCCAAAACAAACGGATACCGAACTGAAAACCCGCGCGCCCAGGTCCAGCCCTTGCGTTGCAGATCGATCGGTCCTCTGGCTTTGGGCCACCCCGACTTTAGTTGCCATGAGAGGCCTGGGATTTTTCGACCAATTGTTTAACCTGGCCGACAACCTCGCTGGTGACTTCTTTCTGTTTGGCAGTCAAGCCGGGTTGGTTGGCGAGTTTTTCCAACGCCGCCATGGAATTAGGGTATTCCCCATAGCGCAGGCCAACTGCGACTTCACTCAACCAGGCCTGAACGTCCTTGTCAGAGGAGTCCTTAAAGGCCTGCCGCAGTTCTGACATGGATACCCGTGTGCCTGAATTCTTCCACTCTGCGGGCTTCGCTTGTTGTTTGCAGCCATCGGCAAAGACCAGGCAGAAGGCTGCCATCATCATGATTATCCAGTTCAAGGGTTTCATCGGGTTTGGGGGGCAGAGTTCTTACTGTATCCAGCGAGTGGCGTTATCCTGCAGCCAGTAAACATCCTGGTTGAAGCCGCTCACCGGGGTTGGATAGGGCAGGACAATATTAGGGTCATCCGGCGCGAGGAGCAGGGCAGTCAACCACTTTTTGATCTGGGCGTGGCCATCGGCGAAGGAGAACCCTGCGCCGCCTCCGTGATAATTTCCCGGCTGGTCACATAAGTCTGGGGTTGAGTTTGGGTAGCCCTCCATCATTACCACGAAAAACCCGTCATTGACACTGTCACTGCGCTCGTCCACAAAGACAAAGGTTTTTGCCGGGCCGGGAGTGAGCATGTCTGACATTCTGTAATAGACCCGGCACTCACCAGCCGAAGTGCCAAGTTGCGTGTTCGACCAGTTCATAGGAGACGGATTTCCATTTGTATCACCACGGCCGCCGACCCAGTTGAGCATTGACATGCTGCGGACGCGGGGCAAAGTCCCTTGTCCCGGCACTGCAATCATGCTTGTGTCCGCCGGGCACCTGAAGATCATTGCGTTCTTGCCGCAGTAAGGCCAAAGCGGGCTTTGCATGATGTCCGTGGCCGGGTTCCAGTTGCTGGGGTTGGCGGGGTTGAAATCCAGCGTGCCGCTCATCCATTCGTAGGGGAGAGAGCCTTTCGAGTTGAGCAAATGATCTTTTGCATCATCGGTGTACATCCGCCAGGCGAGCATCAACTGGCGATTGTTGTTCATGCATTTCACCCCACTTGCCTGCGCCTTCGCCTGCGCCAGCGCGGGCAGCAACATGGAGGCAAGGATCGCGATGATGGCGATGACCACCAGCAGTTCGATCAGTGTGAATCCCTCACTCTTATTGGCGGGCTTCTTCATATGCTTCTTCTCCTTCTCGCAGATCCCTCGAATGGACGAGGGCTTCGCGATAATGCAATTGCAAGTAACCAACCGATGTTGGATACGTTCTGCTGTTCGACTGGTCTCATGAATGCAAGCAGTGCGGGCGCTTCTCAATGCGGCGTGGCATTGACCAGAAGCACCCCCACTCAACACTCGTTTGACTGCGGAACTGCGTTGGACCATACGTGATACACTAACCCTTCCCCGAGAGTTTGGACAATGACGTGTTCACGTCATTATTTTCCGCCTTGGCTGGAGCTTCGGCGCTGGGGACCGATCTGCATCTGAGCCGGGGTTCTTTTCCGGACGCAGGAACCGTCACGGAAGCGTCAAAGGCTTTTTACGATAACGCATTCGATCATTTCACCGGTGACAAGAGACGCTCGGAAACGGCCTGGGCCACCGCTCCGCCACGGGTGTGGACCTGCAGTTTCGCATAAACACCTCGCAGATGGTTGTCCACCGTGTGGAAACTCAAGCCCAACCGCCCGGGTCAGGCCGCCTTGATCCCGGTTCGGTTGAGCTTGGCGATGATGCTGCTGGAGGGTGGGTTCTCACTTTCTCTGATACCCTAAATTAGTTAACGCCCGTGAGCTGCGGACGGGAAAACTTGCCGGCATACGCTTTCAGAAGAATTTTCCGCGCATCGTAGCCGAGTTTCGCGGGAGGATCGCTGCGGCCGGACCACGCATAATCCGCAGCCAGCACATAGGCGGAAAATTGGTCAATTTCATGCTGCATCACGCGCTCGTCCGGGAAATAACCGTCCCAGGTGGTTTGCAGCAATCCATCCGAACCGCTGGCGATGGCGGCCTGCGAAAAACGGAAAATATCCCCCGGCTGCATCCAGGTGGACGCAATCGTGTGAAAGCCTGCCTGCTGCAAAACATCCAAACTGCGCCGGCCAGGATTCCAGTAATGCCAGTCCGTGATTGTGATTTTTTTGGAAATGCCCGTACGCCGCTCCCTGGCCTCGCCCGCGTTCTTCGCATTGGCTTCGCCGGGACCCAGCAGCATGTCTCCCCACATCATCGTCTTAATCCCCCGGGCCGCCAGCCAGTCCGCCAGCCGGTTGGCACTCTCCGTTATCAGACTGGTGGTCGTTTCCCGTCCGCACAACGGACATTGCGGATTCGGAAACTGGCCGTGCTGGGTAATCTCATCGTAACCAATGTGAAAAGTTTTGGGATGGAACACATCAATGCACTCCGTCATCACGGCCTCGATAAACCGGATGGTCTTGGGGTTCTTCACACAACAGGCATAAGTGGTCTGAGAATCCTCCGCCAAGTCCAGATTCTCGTCGTGCTGAAACATCCATTGGGCATGTCCGGGAACATCGACCAGCGGGACCGGTTCAATAAACCGGCTGCGGCACTCCTCAACCAGTTGTCGCAGGTCGACTTTGGAAATGGAATTGGTCATCGCAATCTCCGGATGACAGTCCCAACGCGCCGCCTCGCACTCCACCACGCAATGGTTCAATTTGAGCGTGGGGAAAACATTGTCAATCAGTTGGCGGTACATCGGCGCCCCGGAAGCGCTGGGAAACCAGTGAACCCCCCGAAACCGCAGCGACGGCCAGTCCTCAATCTCCACCGCCGGACAGGATAATTGACGCGCGTCGCATTCCAATAGTTGCCCCAGTGTTTGCAAACCGTAAAAAGCGCCCTGGGCCGTGGCCGCCTGAAGGACGATGCCCTTGGGCGTGACCGAAAGCCGGTAACCCTCCGGGTTGGCCGCCCAGGCGGGTTGATTCGTGCCCACCGGAAAATCCACCTCCCGCTCCATTCCTATTTGCAAACTGCACCCCGCGTGACTGTTGGTTACAAATTGTCCCTGTCGGGAGGCCAGCAGCCCGCTGGCCGCCTGCCACAGCCGTTCATCACGCGCCAGGGCCTGGAGCTGCCAGTGGGCATCTCGTTTCCAAACAAAGATCCCTGTGCCTGGGCGCAGGGATTTCGGTTGGGGAATGACAAGCAGATTGGGAGTTGCCTGTCCTGCCGCGGCCGCCGCAGTTCCCCCGGCCGCCAGGGACACATCAAAATCGTCAGCCAGCCAGAACACCGAGAATGCCAGAGCCATCCGCGCCATGTAATGAATCATGCGGTGCGCCATTTTAATTCCACCACCCGGATGCTCCTCATGGGCGTGGCTTAAGCGGCGCAGTTCCAGTTTCATGTTGGTCTCGCGGAAAATTTTAGCGGGATCGCTGCTGATATATCATTTCGCCGATGACAGGAGACGCTCGGAAACGGCCTTGGCCACCGCCCCGCCGCGGGTGTGGACCTGCAGCTTGACATAGACACTTCGCAGATGGTTGTCCACCGTGTAGAAACTCAGGCCCAACCGCTCGGCTATTTCCTTCACCAGCAAGCCTTGTGCAGCCAGCTTTAGCACCTCCTGCTCGCGGGCCGTCAGGCCGTAATCCGGCTGAGGGGCCGCAGTCCGGGAGGCAAATGCGTTCAAGACCATCCGGGCCACCCGCGGATTGATTGGCGCCCCGCCGCGAAGCACTTCGTGAACCGCATCGGCAATGGCCTCCTCATCGGCGTTTTTGAGCAGGTAGCCCGAAGCGCCGGCACAGATGGCTTTGAAGACCTTGTCCTGATCATCAAAGACGGTCAGAATGACGATGTGCGTCGCCGGGGCCAAGGCCTTGAGATGGCTGATGCCTTCGATGCCGCTCATGCCCGGCAAACCGACATCCAGCAAAATGACATTGGGAAGCGGTTGCGAACGGAGTCCCGCCAGCGCCTCCTCGCAGGAGGCAAAGGCGCAGGGACACCGCATGGTGGCATCGCGGTTGAGCACCCTGGCCAGCACACGTCGGGAATCGGCATTATCCTCGACGAGCCAGACGACAGCCTTTTTGCTTGAGGGGGAGGTAATCATATCTCGACTCTCCACGCTACCCCAGCCCAAGGAACAGCGCCATGACGCGTTCACGTCATTCGTGCAGATAGCCGGTCTGGATCAGAATTTCCCGCCAATGGGCGGCAGTTCGCTCCAAGGCTGCGCGCGGGGTGTCCTGGCCGCGGATGGCCTTGAGCAACTCTTTGTCCACGTAATCCGAAAGTTCCTGGGAAGGTGGAATGCGGAAACGCGGTTGTGTGTCTGCCAACCCCTCGAGCAACTGGGGCAGATAAAAGACTTTCTCCTTACACTCCGGGTCTGAATAGGTCGAGAGGCGCGGTGAGCCTTTGCCATATTGCAAAAGAAGCCGTTTGGTGTTGGCCTGATTGACGAAGAAGGCCATCCAGCGATGGGCCGCCTCGATGTTCGTGCAGGCCGGGCTGGCCACCAGGGACCAGGAACTCAGTTGCGGCTTGCCGCCAGGGATGACCGCTGCGCCAATCTTTCCCACTACCTTGCAAACGTTGGTGTCGTTCATCTGGGGCCAGAGCAGGCTCGGCCATGTCAAATACATCGCACCCCGGCCCTGAAGAAACAGGGTGTTGGCTTCCACCACGCCCCGGGTCTCCGAGCGGGGTGGCGCATATTTGAACATCTCGACGAAGAGCGAGAGACTTTGAAGCCCGATTTCGGAATTAAGCGTGGGCCGCCATTGCGGATCCACCGGCTGGCCGCCCATACCGTACAAAATCCCCGACCAGATCGTGTAAAGCTGGTCGTCGCCCATGATAATATTGCCGTAGAGCGACTCGGAATCCAGGAATCTGGCGATCTCGATGTACTCCGGCCAGGTCCGGGGCGGAACGAGCGGGCGCCCGGTCAATTTCTTGAATTCATCCGCGCGCGCGGCAAAAATATCCGTCCGATACAACAGCGTAATGACATCGCAGGACATGGGCAGGCCATAGACACGCTCGCCCCATTGGCCGCAATTGGTCCTCACCGCGAGGATAAAATCCTGGAGGTCGGGCATGAGTTGGATCTCCTGGCCGGTCAAAGGCTGCAAGTGCGGCAGCATCTCGCCGTCCCATTGATAAGGCACCTGCATGACATCGTAGTTTCCACCCTTGGTCAGCACGTCCGTAATCTCTTTCTCCCGCAGACTGGACAATGTGGCCTCAACAACCGTGACGTGAATATCAGTCTGCTGTTCGAACTCCGTCGCCAGAATTCGCGCCGCTTGCCCATAGATGCCCCCCTGCAAGGAAGTGATTGCGCAGTGAGGCGGCAATGCCTTCTGCTTACAGCCGGCTGGAAGGAGGGGCAAGAGGCAGAGAAACAGATACGCAACTCTCTTGAGCCAACCGGCAGGGACAAGGTCAGAAATCCAAAATCCAAAATCCAAAGCAGATTTGAAGCGCGACGATTTTGATGGTTTATTTAAGGTCGGGCGCATTGTCCGGGGTTAAGAAGGGTTCGGCAACGGCGTTCGCAACCGCCCAACCGAAGATGCGAAGCTGCAGCTTGGCATACGGGCCGGTTTCATTTTTCCATTGTCCTTTAATTGTCAAGTCTCAGCAAGCGAGATTTCGCATTTTTTGAGGCTGCGCCACGGCTTGCCGGAACCATCGGCCCACGGACAAGCGGTGCAGGGCATTGCGCCTCCTCGTCTCCCGAGACCGGCCTGCCTCTGTGCCTGGGATCAACCGCATGCCGTCTCCACCCTGCCCTTCAGTCAACAGGGCAAAACCCGCGTCCTTCAACTCCGCGCCCCGCTCAAGCAGAGGCCTCCATTGTTTGGCTCGACTCCAGCCAAACTGTTCGACCCACTACTGACCCGCCTGTTTCAACACATCGGCAATCATGATGGGGGCGCCGGCTTTGCCGGCGCTTTGGTCGGCGGCTTCCATGAAGGCGAAGATTTCCATGGTCTCCTCCGGTTGCACCGGAGCTACGCCGGTTTGGAAGAATTTCACGATTTCGACTATCAGGGGAACGTAGCCGTCAAAATCACCGACCTTGGCTTCGCCTTTTTCACCGCGGGCCACACCGCGAAAGTCGTCGGCGGCGCGGAACACGCCCTTGCGTCCGCCACTCCATAGGCCCACAACTTCGATTTTACCATCCGGCGTGGTGCCGCGCTGCACGCTCTCGCAGCCGGGTCCCATCACAGTATAGAGGGCCTCGACACCATGAACGCCATACCAAAAGAGGGTGGGATGGTGCGGCTCCAAATAGCAGGGGCCGTACGTTTCGGCGTAGGAGACCCGGCCGAGGGCGCCGTTGTGAACCGCCTGGGTGGTTTTGGCAAAGCGGAGCGAGGAGGAACTGAACACCGGCACTCCGGCCGCCTTTGCCAGTTTGAAGATTTCAATAACCTCGCGGAGCGAGCCGGCCATGGGTTTATCAACGAAAACCGGTTTATGCGCTGCGAATACAGGTTTGACCTGCTCCAAGTGCGGACGACCGTCGATGCTCTCCAGCAACACGCCATCAACATCCCGGCACATGTCCGCAATGCTGTCGTAGAATTTAACCCCATACTTTTTTTGCAGCGTTTTGGAGTATTCTTCCACCCGGTCGGCGCTTTCCGGAATATCTTTGCTGCCGCCCTTGAAGGCCGCCACCACCTTTACGCCCGCCATATGGCCCTTGGCTTCAGGGTTGTTCAACGTTTCGGTGAATTCCGTCGCATGGGAGGTATCGCAGCCAATGATGCCAAGGCGGAAATCCGCGCCGAAGACGGCTGCGGCAGAAAGGCAGCCAACGGCCACCAAGAGTGAACCATACCGGAGATTTGATGTCATATTGTTCTATTCGTTTTGCCGCGAATTGCGCATCAGGACCGTCGGTGACGAGCCACAATCGAAGCGTGCTGGGCGGAAGATAGCTCGCGCCAGGGGATGGATACAATGACGTGAACGCGTCATTGTGCAGGGGGTGGAAAATCCGTATGTTCGCGCCATGATATCACTCGTTCATTTCTCTTGAATAGTTTGATTATGAAACCACTATCTCGTCGCAAGTTTCTAAGTCAATCGACATTGGCCCTCGCCGCTCTGGACGCCCCTTTCATCCGGTCCGCCCGTGCCGGCGAACCTGGTCCCAACGATAAGATCCGCCTTGGGATCGTCGGCTGCGGAAACATGGGGCGGGGAGACTTGGAGTGCTTCTTTGGGAACGCGGAAGTGGATTGCGCGGTCATTTGCGACGTGGACGAAGCGATGCTGGCGAAGGGTATCGCGATCTGCGAGGAAAAACGGGGCCGCAAGCCGGACACGGTCAAGGATTTTCGCCGTGTGCTGGATCGCAAGGATGTGGACGTGGTTCTGGTTGCCACGCCTGACCATTGGCACGCTTTGCCGACAGTCATGGCCTGCCAGTCGGGTAAAGATGTCTATGTCGAAAAGCCGCTGGCCAAATCGATCGGTGAAGGCCGGGCCATGCTGGAAGCAAGCCGGAAACACGACCGCATCGTGCAAATGGGGTCGCAGTGGCGCAGTTGCAAACACATCATGGAGGCCGGACAGTTCATCCGCTCCGGCAAGCTGGGCAAAGTCAGCGTTGTGCGCGGTTGGGCCTATCTGGATTGGCTGGCTCCCATCGGCAAGCCTGCGGATTGCGCGCCACCGCAAGGCGTGGATTACGACCTCTGGCTCGGCCCCGCCCCGCAACGGCCTTTCAACCCGAACCGTTTCCACTTTAACTTCCGCTGGTTCTGGGACTACGCAGGCGGACTGACGACGGACTGGGGAGTGCATCTGCTCAACATGATGTTTATGGGCTTGGACAACGAGCCGCCCAAGACCGTCTGCTCGAGCGGCGGCAAATATACCTTTCACGACAATTCTGAAACGCCTGATTCTCAGGTGACGGTCTATGAGTTTCCCAGTTGCCTTCTCATCTGGGAGCAAAAGGCCGGCTTGAACAATGGCCTGAACAATCGCTCGTGGGGCATTGAGTGGAGCGGCACCGAAGGCTCGATTTTTCTCAATGACGAGGGCTGGGAAATCCGCCCCGAACGCAAGCAGGAGGGCAACCTCGAAGCGCAGAAGAAGCCGGGCAGCGGCGATCCGCGCCCGGCGCACGTGCGCAATTTCCTGGATTGTGTCAAATCTCGCCGCCAGCCCGCGCTCAACCTGGAACTCGGCCACTTGGTCTCAACGACGGCCCACTTGGGCAACATCGCCCTTCGGACGGGCAGAAAAATTGTCTGGGACGCGGAGCAGGAACGGATCGTTGGCGACCCCGAGGCGGACAAACTGGTCGTCGCGGAATACCGCAAACCGTGGTCGCTGCCCTACATGCCAAGGAGTTAACCTTGGTGCGAGAATTCGTCTGGGAAGAGAAAACCGGACGGTCGTGCGGAAGATCCCGGCAGGAAGCCGTCGGCTGTGGAGAAAAATTATCAACTTGGGTGCGCGGCGCCATCACGTCCGCGTCTGGTGAATGTGTGCTCCGCAGACCGGATTTGGTGAGTTGGACAGCGAAGCAGGCCACCGTTGCCAGGGGCGGCCTTTTTGTTGGCAGCCTCGGCCCGACGGAAGATGCCGGCCGCGTGGGCGATGGCATCCTGGATCAGCTCCGCACGGCCCTCGGCCCCGACGGACTTGGTTGAAATTGGGCTTGGAACACCAACGCCGTGCCTTCGCATTGGTCAACTCCAAAGAATCCTGCGCTTTGGAGGCTTCACGGGTCAGCCGGATTTTCGGGGGCTGCACTTAATGGGCGCGTGACAGGCCGGGTGATTTCTGGCAAAATTTACCGAGTTCATGTCACTCCTTAAGAAAATTCTCCTTTGTGCAATGGTTTGCGCTTTGGCTGGGGCCGTTCAGGCGCAGGACGGGGCTGACTTTGTGTTTGACACATGGCAGACGGACGCCGGGCTGCCCCATAATTCGGTCACCGCGCTCCTCCAAACCCGGGACCGCTATCTCTGGATCGGCACATCAAATGGACTGGCCCGTTTTGACGGCGTTCGATTCACGACTTTCCCGGCGGTGGATAATCCTGGCCTGAGGGGCAACCGCATCCTCTGCCTGCACGAAGTTTCCACGGGCGTTTTATGGATCGGCACGGGAGACGGCGGTTTGGCCAATTATCGCGCCGGGCAGTTTACCTCGTTTACAACGGAGAACGGTCTTTCCTCGGACACGGTTCTGTGTCTGGGTGAGGATAAAGAGGGGGTGCTTTGGGCTGGGACGGCTTCGGGATTAAACCAATGGTCGGGCGGGCGATTTGTCACCTTTTTTCAGACCGACGGCCTGCCTGATGATCGGGTCTCCGCTCTTTGCCAGCCGCGTCAGTCGGCCTTGCTGGTAGCTACGGCCAAAGGGTTGTGCCGGTTCAGCCGCGAAGGACTGGCCGCTTATGAAGCCATGGCGCCAACCCAAGTCGGCATCCGCTGCTTGCACGAAGACCGCCAGGGCCGGCTCTGGCTTGGAAATGACGAGGGCCTCTTTAGTCTGCAAACCGCCGGCAAAGGCGGTGTGGCCCTGATTTCAAAGTTCCACTCCGGCCAGGTGCTTTCGCTGGTCGAACGGATGGACGGCACGCTCTGGTTTGGAACCGGCGCCGGCGCCCTTTGCCGGGTGCTTCCGACCGAAGGAACCAGCAAAAAAGTCTGGCATTTTCCAAGTCCGGTGACCGCATTATGCGAGGATTGCGAGGGCAATCTCTGGGTTGGCACGGCCGCCAATGGCCTCCACCGGCTCAAATCCCGCCAACTGCGGCTCATTCCCAAAACCGAGGTGTTGAGCGAGTCGGCAACGCCTTGTTTCTTCGAGAGTCCAACAGGGGAGTTGCGCTTCCTGTCTGGTGACAATCGCCTTTATGGCTGCAAGGGGGGATACCTGACCTTGCTCGAACGCTGGCCCTTGCCGGACGGGGTGGCGGTTCGCACGGTTTGCGAAACGACCGCCGGTCAGTTCTGGATCGGGACGATCGGGGACGGTCTGTTCGAATATAAGAACGGCCTGCTGCGCCAATTCAGCGAGCGGGACGGACTTTCGGACAGCGCAATTGAATCGCTCTACCCCGAAGAGAACGGCGGTCTTTGGGTGGGCACCCGCAACGGGGGCCTGAATTATTTCAAAGACCATACTGTGACCCGCTTTAACACCCCTTGGGGGTTTTGGAGCAGGTACGCCTGCGTGCTGGAGAAGGACCGTGCGGGCAACCTTTGGGTTGGAACCACCGGTGACGGTCTTTTCCAACTGGCGCAAGGTCGGTTTGTTGCCTATACCGAAACCAACGGCCTGCCGAGTCCGTGGCTGGAATTGATACGGGAAAAGCAGTTTGTTGCCTACGCCGAAACCAATGGCCTGCCGAGCGGCTACATCCGCGCGCTTTACGCCGACCCGGACGGTTCGCTTTGGGTCGGCACCGCCAAGGGCCTGTGCCGGATTCGGGACGGGCGGGTGACGGCGTTCAACGGCAGGAACGGCCTGGTTGAGGAAGCAATCCTGCAATTGCGCAGGGATGACGGGAATCTGTGGGTTGGTTCCAGCAGCGGCATTTTCCGCCTCCGTACCGACCAGCTCAACGCCTGGAGCGAAGAACGGACGCACTTCATTGATCCGGTGCCGTTTGGCGGCGAGGACGGCCTGCCCGGAGCACAGTGTTTGACAGAATTTCCCTCCCAGACCGGCCGCGGCAAACCCGGAGACGAGATTTGGCTTTCGACGACCAAGGGACTGGTCTCCATCAGGCGAGGCGATTTCAAGCAGAACACCTTGCTGCCGGCAGTCACCTTGGAAGAGGTGCTGGTGGACGACCAGCGCGTGCCGTTCAACGGCTCGCTTCGGGTCGCGCCGGGAAAGCAGAGCCTGGAGTTCCGTTACACGGCCTTGAGTCTGACCGCGCCGGGCAAAGTCCTGTTCCGCTACCAACTGGAGGGATTGGACTCCGATTGGAGCGAACTTCGCGCCAGCCGGACCGCCCGTTATCCGAAGGTGCCCCCCGGCAAATACCGGTTCCAAGTCGTGGCCCGCAATAACGATGGAATCTGGAACGAGCAAGGGGCCGGCATCGACATCGTGGTGGCTCCTTTCTGGTGGGCTACCGAATGGTTCCGTTTTGGCCTCGCCGCGGCATTCGCCGGCCTTCTCGGCGGCCTCTATCGCATGCGGCAGACCCGCCGCCGGGAACTGGAACGCTTGCGCGTGCGCATCGCCGGCGACCTGCACGACGACATCGGGTCCAATCTCTGGAGCATCATGCTCCTCAGCCGGATATTGGCCAAACAGGGAAACCTCGACGACGAAAACCGGCAGGACGTCAACGAAATCAACCGCATCGCCGCCCAAACCTCAAATTCCATCCGGGACATTATCTGGCTGATTAACCCTGCATTTGACACTATGCAGGACCTCATGTTGCGGACGAGGGACTTTGCCGGAACGGCCCTGCGCGGGGTGAATTATCGCCTCCACTGCCAGGATGCCTTGCTCCCGGTCAAACTTCCCCTCGAATTCCGGCAGAACATTTTTCTCGTATTCAAGGAGACTCTCACCAACATTGCCCGCCACGCCCGGGCCACGGAGGTCGAAGCGGGTATCGAGGAGAGTGACGGCATGTGGCGCATCGTCATCCATGACAACGGCCGGGGATTCGACCCGGCGACGGTTACCGGCGGAAACGGACTGAAAAACCTCCGCACGCGCGCCATGAAAATGGGAGCCGGGCTTGAACTGACCAGCCGCCCCGGCCAAGGCGCCACGCTCGTCTTTACCGTACCGCGCCCCTGATTCTAATCTCAAGCCTTGCCGGAATTTGAGAATTGAAGGACAATGGCGGCATGATGACCGGCCCGTTGGACGCTGTAAGAATATCATGGCTTATGGATGTCCCGCCGGGTTGGCCCAAGAGAGTCGCGCCTCTGCTGCTCTGCCTCCTCCCCGGGACGGGGTCAGCATCAGTTGGATTGTGACATGAATATCGGCGCCTCAAACAGGAAAACCATCGTCTGGCTGATTGAGGACCACGCCGACACCCAGCGCGTGCTGGCCAGGGTGCTCAACCGCGACGCCACCATGCAATGTCCCTGCGCCTTCGCTTCCTGCGAGGAGGCGCTGGCCGCGCTTCGCTCCCAACCGCCTCCTGATGTCATCTTGCTGGACGTCGGCCTGCCGGGCATGAGCGGCATCGAAGGCATCGGCCCGCTCAAGGCCCTGTCCCCGGCGGCGCAAATAATTATGCTGACAGTATTTGACGACCAGGACAAGGTCTTCAAAGCCATCTGTGCCGGCGCCTCGGGCTATCTGCTCAAAAACGCCGATGAGGAGGCCATTGCCGAGGCGGTTCACGAAGTGCTTCGCGGCGGGGCGCCAATCAATCCGCGGGTGGCCCGGATGGTCTTGAACACGTTTGCCTCCCAGACTGCGGCCCCTCAACCGGATTACGGCCTGTCAGCCCGCGAGCGCGAAGTGCTGGAATTGACCGTGCAGGGCCTGGTCAAAAAAGAGATCGCCGACCGCCTGAGCCTGAGCTATCACACGGTAGATAACCATCTGCGAAGTGTCTATACCAAGCTGCAGGTTCACACCCGTGGCGGGGCGGTGGCAAAAGCCGTCGCCGAACGTCTCTTCTCCCCGGCGAAATGATGATGCGAGCTTCGCGGCCTGGTGGCTCACGTTTCTGAGGCCCGCGTTGATTCAGAGATCGGGCCAGCCATGCTGCTCGAAGCCATCTTTGTTGTCCTGCACCCGCTGAAACCGCGCCGACTCCGATCCCTGAATCGGCCTGCGGCTGTTTATTATCTCCGGCTCATTGGCGCGAGCCGCGCGGAGACCTGGAATCTCTCTTCACCTTGTGTTGTGTCGGTTGATTGGGAACGATCGGTATGGCGCTTTGGAAGGCGTCGGAATTCATCGTTTGGTTGGTCGCGATTTCCGAATAGGTTTCGGTGATATTGCCCTTTATCTTTTCCATTTTTTGCATTTGCGCCTTTTGGGCGGCAGGCAGGCTGGCTAAAAGGGATTCATCCATTTTTCCGCCAAAGACAATCTCAAGACGGGGAATGAGAAAGTCGTCTTTGTGAACCCAGATGTGCAAGTTTTGGAATCCGAGATGCCCGGTCAAAACATAGCACTTGCGGTTATCGAGAGTTTCGTTGTTGGTTTTGGAAAAGCTGTTCAACATAGGGGACATGCTGCCGTTTTGATCGAAAAACAAGGAGGCAATGACGGAGCTCATTGTTCCCGAATAGCTGCCTGCTGTCGCCAAAGCAGTCTCGCGATTTTTCATTCTGGACGAGGCGGAGCCGTTTTTCAGAAAGTCGCCGCTGCCGGCGGACCAGACTGATCCTTGGGTGACTTTTGCGCCAACCGCCGGAGTTTTTTCCCATTCCAAGCGATAAAGGCTTGGCCGGGCGAGGCGGACGGATATTTTTGTTTTCGTTTCGACAGGCGTGGTCAGCGCCGGGCTTATGGCCGACATGTCCATCTCAGTGACCGACTCACCGTCTGCGCTATAACTGGTGTAAGTCTTGTAGGCGGCGGTCATTTTTTGAAGAATTTCGCTGGCGCTCAGATCGGGCGGAGGCAACTGCACCGGCGTGTTGGTGGCCTTGATTTCGGCGGCAACAACTTCCTGGTGCTGGTGATATTTGTCCATCGCCTTTGGGATGAGCAGAATCGCGGCAACGGCGGCCAGAGCGCCGCAGCCCAAACCGATGTACAAGCCGTAACGCGGCTTTTTGGCTTTGCGCACCGTCGCCGCAGCCATGACCGTGCTGGTGCGGGCATGCTGGACGGTGGAAGGCGCCATGCTCAACTTGTTTTTGTGAGGGCTGGCGGTGGTGGGAGGCGCCTCCGGCGCGTCCGGCACAGTAATGACGGCGTTGCAGCCCGGGCAATTGATCTGAAGCCCGCAATATTCGTTCGTCGCCGCAATATTCTGCTGGCAATTAGGACAGGAAAACTTGAATTCGCTCATAGTGCAATGCTCCAAACTGTTGCGCTTCCGCCCGGATGTCGAGCGGATTTATACGCCACGGCGTTCCTTGACCGATTGCAGGATGCCGGCCACGACTTCGTCCTTGGGCCGGGCGCCCTGGTTGCCTTTGCCGTGCAGTCGAACGCTGACATTGTTGGCTTCCATGTCGCGCGCGCCAATGACCAGCATGGTGTGAACGCGCGCTTCCTCGGCGCGCAAAACCTTGCCGTTGATCTGGTCGGTGCCAAAATCGGCCTCGGCGCGGATTTGATTGGCGCGCAGTTCAGCCAGGATGGGCTTGGCATAATTGACCAGCTTTTCATCGTCGCCAATGGTCAGGATGCGGACTTGCTCCGGAGCGAGCCACAAGGGGAAATTGCCGGCGTAATGCTCGATCAAAAAACCGATGAATCGTTCGTGCGTTCCAAGCGGGGCGCGGTGAATGCACAACGGCGTCTTTTCCACGTTGTCCTTGTCGCGATAAACAAGGCCGAATTTGGAGGGCACGGCGAAATCGACCTGGTTGGTGGCCAGGGTGAATTCCCGTCCGATCACGCTCCAGACCTGGACGTCGATTTTCGGGCCGTAGAAGGCGGCTTCGTTGGGGACTTCGACAAAATTGATGCCGCTCTTTTTGAGGACGTCGCGCACCATGTTTTCGGTCTGAATCCACAAGGCGGGTTCATTGACGAATTTCTGGCCCAGCTTGGCCGGATCGTGCGTGCTGAAGCGCATGACGTGTTTCTCAATGCCGAATATCTTGAAGTATTTCAGATACATTTCGTTGACAGCATTGAATTCGGACGCGAATTGCTCCGGGGTGCAATAGATATGGGCGTCGTTCATGTTGAGCGAGCGGACCCGCATCAGGCCGAACAATTCGCCCGATTGCTCGTAACGGTAGCAAGTGCCATATTCGGCCAGGCGCAGGGGCAAATCCCGGTAACTGCGCAGCTCGGCCGCGAAGATGCGGTGATGATGCGGGCAGTTCATGGCCTTGAGATAATAACGCTCCTCGGGGGCGTCGCCGCCCCCTTCGCGCAATATCATGGGCGGAAACATGGAATCCTTGTAAAGCAGCGGCAGATGCCCTGATGTCAAATACATCTTCTCCCGGGCCAGATGCGGGGTCTTGACCCGCACATACCCCGCCGCAAATTCCGTTTCCTTGGCCAGTTTCTCCAGTTCCTCCAATATGGCCGTGCCCCGAGGCAGCCAGAGCGGCAGGCCGGGACCGGTGAATTCCGGGTCCATCGAGAACAGGTGCATCTCCTGCCCGATCTTGCGGTGGTCGCGTTTTTTGGCTTCTTCCAGCATCTTGAAGTAAGCCTCCATCTCGGTCTTGTTTTTGAAGGCGGTGCCGTAAATGCGCTGGAGTTGCGGGTTCTTTTCGTCGCCCTTGTAGTAGGCGCTGGCCACGGTGGTGAGCTTGAACGCGCCAATGTTGCCGGTGCGCATGACGTGCGGCCCGGCGCAGAGATCCAGGAATTCGCCGTTCTTGAAATAAGTGATCGGCTCGCCTGCGGGGATGTCGGCCAGATTGCCCAGTTTGAATTTGCCCGGATTGCCGGGACGCTCGGCCAATCCGCCCAGTCGCCCGCTTTGGGCGTCCTTCAGGGCCTGCTCGCGCGTGACGACGATTTTCTCGAAGGTGTGGTTGGCCTTGATTTCCTTTTTCATCTCCGCCTCAATCGCGGCAAAATCCTCCGGCGAAATGCGGTGGGACAGCTCCACATCGTAATAAAAACCGTTCTCGACCGGCGGACCGGCGGCGAATTGAGCTTCGGGCCAAAGACGGAGAATGGCGGTGGCCAGAACATGGGCGCACGAATGGCGGATGCGTTCGAGTTCGGTCATTTTCTGACGGTCGTCCAATGTTTTGCGTTCGTTTTCCATATGTGAAATTTGATTATGAGCGAGGGCGGATGGGAAGATTATTGCCCGTCCATCATCAGTTCTTTTCTATGTCCGTTCCATTCCACGATTACCGTGCTCTTCCCAACCTCTTTGATCGTTATGCCTTGGAGCGAGTCGCCCACCCCATAAACGCTTCCGTTAAGAATAACCTTGGAATGACTGCTACTGAAGAAAATTGCGCTCAACTTTAAATCCGCCGGCCAGACAACCCGGCTGTCATCCAGCGTAACCGGAACGGCCGGAGCCGCCGCAACGGCGACAGGCGGCGTTTGCGCCACAGGCGGGGCGGGAACAACCACCGGGGCCGGCTTGGAAATGGGAGGCGCAGCAGGAGCCGGTTTCGCCGCGACCACCGCCTGAGCAACCGGTTGACGGGCCGGGCCGGGCAAATGCTGAACGGCGGGGGGCGGCGTTGTGTTTGCAACAGGCCGGGCGGCCCACCACTGGCGGAAAAACCAGCCAGCCGAGGCAATGGCGACAACCGCAACCACCAACAGCAACAAGGCGGAAGTGGTGTCTTTTCGGGCCGGGGCAGGCTCCATGGCGGTCGGGGCGGACGTCCGTTGGGAGTGTTCCCGGTCCGACTGGCTGGCGCGACGGAGAGCATCGTTAATCAGACTCATATTTCGACATACCCTTCCAATTCGCGAATGGCGCGACCAACCATTTGATAATTGATTTTATCGCGCTGCTGGACAAAACCGGCCAAAAGACACTTGTCGCAAACCGCGTTAATCAAACGCGGAATGCCCCCGCTGTAACGGTAAATCCGCCAGACCGCCGGAAGGCTGAAATAAGGCGCGCCGTTGGCCCCGGAAACCTGCAGGCGATGCTGGATATATTGGCCGACCTCGGATCGCCGGAGCGGGTTCAAATGGAAGCGGACAGTGATGCGCTGGCGCAATTGGCGCAACGAATAATCGTTCAGCCGGTCGCGCAATTCAGGCTGGCCCATCAGGATGATTTGCAAAAGCTTGCGCTCATCGGTTTCCAAATTGGACAGAAGCCGGACCTGTTCCAGCAATTCCTTGGTCAAATCCTGGGCCTCATCAATGATCAAAACCGTGTCCTTGCGGCGTTCGACCTGCTGCAACAGAAACCGGTTAATCTCGGCCAGAGTCTCCAAACGATCAAGACCCTTGACCGGGATATGCAACTCCATGGCGATGGCCTTGACCAGATGGTCGGCGTCCAGCACCGGATTGAGGATGAGAGCGGTGGAAAATTCAGGGCCAAGTTGTTCCAGCAAAGCGCGGCAGAGCGTGGTTTTGCCGGCGCCGACCTCACCTGTCAACTGCACAAACCCCTTGCGCTCGCGAATGCCGTAAAGCAGATGATTAAAAGCCTCACGATGCTTGGCGCTATAGAACAGGAACCGCGGATTCGGCGTTATGTTAAAGGGCGGTTCCTTCAGCCCGTAATATTCCAAGTACACCCCATTGAACTAGCGCATTACGGCGGCAGAGAAAAGGAAATTTGATGATGCTCAAGGCCATGGCATGAAAACGCTGAGCCACATGCGGCTCTTGATCTTTGATCGTTTCCTTACGCAGTTGCAGCAGTAACCGCACAGTTCCCTGATTGCCTTTGGCAAAAACGGGGCGCATATTGCCCGCCAATCATAATGAGCGTCGCCCAACACATATTAAATTATTTATGCGCGGATATGTGGGACGACGCCTGATTGAAAGAAAAGCATGAACGATTCACTTACTACCACCCCCAAACGATCAAGAAGTGATTTTTCGCGCCGCCGCTTTCTAACATCCACCCTCAAAGCCGGCGGACTGCTGCTCGCGCCGCAAATTGTTCGCGGCAGCGTCCTGGGTCTGAACGGCGCTGTGCCGCCCAGCGAGCGAATTGTGCTGGGAGGCATCGGTCTGGGCAGTCGGGGCACTTATGACCTGGGCTGTCTCATGGCGGAACGGGATGTGCAATTTGTCGCAGTTTGCGACGTCAAAGCCGCGCGCCGGGCGGCCATTAAGGAGAAAGCCGACGAGAAATATGGAAACCGGGATTGCGCCACGTATCGTGATTTACGCGACCTGCTGGCTCGCAGTGATATTGACGCCGTGCTGATCGCAACAGGTCCAAACTGGCATGCCACCGCTTCCATCCTGGCTGCCGAGGCCGGCAAGGATGTTTATTGCGAGAAGCCTTGCACCAAAAATATCGCGCAGAGTTTGGCGTTGCGCGACACCTTCCGGCGCACCGGCCGCGTCTTTCAGGCTGGCACTCAGCGTCGCAGTCTGCCGAATTTCATGTATGCCGTCGATTTGGCCCGCTGCGGCAGATTGGGCAAACTCCAAACGCTCTACGCGCATCCGGGCGGCCTGGCGACTTCGATGAGCGGCTGGGCGCCGGCCGAACCGGAACCGGCGAAAGACCAAGTTGATTGGGACTTGTACCTTGGTCCGGCGGCGTGGCGGCCATTCAATAACAAATGGCTCGATGGTTTTAGTTTTGAAAAAGGCGGTGGTCTCACCGGCGGCGGCTGCCTGGAATGGGGTTCTCATTGCGTGGACCTCTGCCAATGGGCCAACAACGCGGACAAGACAGCGCCGATCACATACGAGCCTCATGGTGACGAACTTCATGCGCATTACGCCAATGGCGTGAAGCTGGTTGCGCGCGACAATGGTTGGATCGGTTTGGGTTCCTGCCCTATCCGCTTTGAAGGCGACACCGGCTGGGTCGAAACCGGGGATGACGGCGATCTCGCCGCCAGCGCCCCTGCCCTCCTGGCCAACAAACGCGCCAAAGTCTCGGGCTATCCGGCTAACTTCCACTTGCGCGATTTTTTGGATTGCGTCAAAAGCCGGGCGCAGACGCGCGCCAACGCCGAGGCGGCTTGTCAATCGCATATTGCCTGTCATGCCGCGAACATTGCCTTGTATTTAAAACGCGAAGTCAAGTTTGACCCCGTCAAGAACGAATTCATCGGTGACGAACAGGCCAATCGGCTTCGCTCCGAAGCGTTGCGGGAACCGTGGCGTCTATAATCTGAAGAGCTGATATGAAATCTCAAATCCGCGATGCGTTTGTCCGAATATTCCAAAAGCTGGTTTTCGTCCCAAAACCGATTCTTGCCTGGACCTCCCCTGCTCTCGCCGTTTTAGTCGCCTTAGCCGTTCCTGCCTACGCTGGCGAAACGACAAGCTCCGCCAAAACACAGGAGCGCGCGCTGATTCAACTGCTTCGATCCGATGCCTTCCCCGACCTGAAGGCAATCACTTGCAAGAAACTGGCCATCTACGGCACCGGAGAGGCCGTGTCAGCGCTCGCCCCGTTGCTGGCGGACGAAAGATTGACCTCCTGGGCGCGTATCGCCCTCGAAGCAATTCCCGGTTCGGCGCCCGATAAGGCTTTGCGCAAAGCGGCAGGCAAACTGCACGGAAGGTTGCTGGTCGGCGTTATCGATTCGATCGGGTCCCGCCGGGATGCGAAATCCGTCAGCGTGCTGACCCGCAAGCTGAACGACAGCGACACAGAAGTAGCGTCAGCCGCCGCAGTTTCGCTCGGCGAAATCGGAGGACAGCAGGCGGCCAAGGCGCTGCAACGCGCTTTGGGGACAGCTCCGGAATCGGTCCGCCCCGCAATCGCCGAGGGCTGCGTCCGTTGCGCCGAGAATTTTCTAGCCAACGCAAAGGCCGCTGATGCTGTCAAATTGTACGACGCCGTTCGCCAATCCACCCTGCCCAGGCAAAGAATTCTGGAAGGCATTCGCGGAGCCATTCTAGCCCGGGGCCAGGCTGGCATTCCGCTTTTGCTGGAACAATTGCAATCAAATGATCGCCCCTGCTTCAACATCGGGTTGCGGGTGGCGCGCGAACTTCCGGGCAAAGAAGCGACAGAGGCCGTGGCGGGCGCGTTTCGCGCGGCAACTCCAGACCGTCAACCGCTGCTGTTGCTGGCGCTGGCTGACCGCGGAGACGCCGCCGCCACAACGGTCGTGACGGAGGCAGCCAGAAGTGGCGGGGAAAAGTTGCGGCGCGTGGCCATCGAAATTCTTGATCGTTTGGGCGATCCTTCCACCTTGCCGGTGCTGCTGGATGACGCTGCCGACGAAGACCCGGAAATTTCCCAGGCTTCTCTGGCCGCGCTGACCAGGCTGGCAGGGACCAATGTTGATTCAGAATTATTCGCCCGGCTCCAAAATTCTTCCGGCAGGATGCGCCGGGCGCTCATCACTCTGGCGGCTCGTCGTGGAATTGAAAAAGCCGCGCCTCTTATTGCGCAGTCGGTTGGAGATCCCGACATGGAAACTCGCAGCGCCGCGATCGAGGCGCTTACAGCCCTGGGTGGATCCAACGAAGTTACCGAACTTGTGCAGGCTCTGGAAAAATCCAAAATTCCCGACGAGCGCGCCCGCATCGAAAACGCCCTCGTTACGCTCAGTGGCCGAATCGGGACAAAATGCGTTCCGTCACTGCTGTCATTAATCTGGAGCGCCAAACAGGAAGACCGGAAAGTTGCGCTGCATGCCTTGGTCGCGGCCGGTGGAAGCGACGCCCTGGCGGCTGTTGCCGCTGCAACCGACGACAAGGACCAATCGTTCCAAGAGGAAGCGTTACGCACGTTGTGTACCTGGCCCAATGCCTGGCCGGAGGACGCAGCGGTGGCGGAGCCTCTGTTGCGTGCCGCCAAGACAGACAGCAACTCGTCGCACGGAATTCTGGCGATGCGAGGTTATCTGCAATTCCTTCTTGGCGATGAGAAGCTCAAGAAAGAAGATAAACTGGCAAAGCTGGAGGAGATAATTCCGCTGTTGCGGCGGACGGACGAGAAAACCACTGCCATTGCCGTCCTGCAAGGAATTTCCAGCGCTGCGGCGCTCGAACGCCTCGCTGCCTTTGCTTCCGAGCCTGCGGTTGCCAACGACGCTTGCGGGGCTTTGGTCCGGGCCGTCACCCAAAACAAGCCATCGATTTCAATAGTCCAACGCCAACAGGCCTTGCGAGTGGTCATCCAAAAATCAACCCAAAAAGAAACAAGGCAAAAAGCCGAAGAAGCGCTGAAAAGTCTGCAATAAAAGCGCATCAACAGACGACCGCCCCCCGCCAATCGTGCTGGTTTCCGGCGGCCAATCTTCAGGACCAGCATCGGTTTGCCAGTCAGGCCGCCAACCATGGGGTGAAGACCCCATAGCGCCCACAGAAACTTCCGGCTTATTATGCCACATGGATATCCAGAACCCCGCACTAGCATAGGAGCGGGTAATGTGGAAGATTATCTTGTATGCAAGATAAGAGCAATCCATCGAAAGGATTTGGAGGCCTTAAGGAACCAGCAGGGAAAAGCGGTGCTCAAACAATCGTCTTTCACCATCAATGCGGCGAAGAGTCCGCTTCCCTGTCCCAGGCGAAAGCCGGGAGATGGAAATGGTAACCGCTTATGGCGAAAGGAAAATAAAGATGAGGAATAAAAAACAGCGGGGGGCCAAGCCTGACCTGCGGATAGAAAAAGCTCAGGTGAAGACGAAACAAGTTGAGAGCGATGAGCAAAGGGTGCGCGTCTCAGAACTTAATTACCGCCGGCTATTCGAATCGGCAAAGGATGGCATCCTGATTCTGGACGCCGACACGGGCCGCATCAATGATGTGAACCCTTTTATTTTGAAACTATTGGGGTTTTCCCGAGGTGAAATGATCGGCAGAACCGTCGGCGAACTCAGCCCGTTCAAGGACATTGAGTCGAACAAGGCCATGCTTGATCGGCTGCAAAAAGACTGGTACGTCCGCTACGAAAACCTTCCGTTGGAAGCCAGGGATGGCCGCAAGATCGCCGTGGAGTTTGTCAGCAACGTTTATCGAGTCGGTGACAAGAACATGATTCAATGCAACATCCGCGACATCACAGAGCGCCGGAATCTGGAGGCGCGGTATATTGAGGCGCAAAAAATGGGAGTGGTTGGCCAGCTTGCCAGCGGCGTAGCCCATGACTTCAATAACATTCTCGCGGTCATCATGGGTTATAGCGGTTTGATGTTGGAGGAACCCGGCCTTGGCGCGAAATTCAAAGACAAGCTTGAGACGATTCAGTCGGCGGCCGAGCGCGCGATCGGGTTGACCCGGCAACTGCTGATCTTCAGCCGCAAACAGCCGGTGCAACCCGTCATTCTGGACCTTAATGACATGGTGAAAGACCTGAACAAAATGCTGCGCCGGCTCATCAATGAAAACATCGAGATGACGATTGTTCCCGGAGAACAAATCGGACGGATCAGGGCCGACTCCGGCTACGTCGGACAGGTGCTGATGAATCTGGTCGTCAATGCCCGCGATGCCATGCCCAACGGAGGCAAACTGACCATCAGCATCAACAACGCCACGCTCGATGAAAACTACGCGCGGACACACATCGGCGCCGTTGCCGGCGACTATGTGATGCTCAGTGTCAGCGACACGGGAACCGGCATGACCGACGCGATCAAAGCGCACATGTTTGAAGCGTTTTTCACAACGAAGCCCGAGGGCAGAGGCACTGGTTTGGGCCTGGCAACCAGCCAGACCATTGTGCAACAATCCGGCGGGCGTATTGACGTTGACAGCGAGGTCGGCAAAGGTACGACCTTCAAAGTTTATTTTCCGCGAGTCCAGCGCCTGCTTGGTGTCGCGCCCAAACCGGTTCAGATCGGGATAGCGCCGGAAACCCAGGCTTCCTGCTTGAAAAACCCCTCACCACATCACTCATGATGTCCAACACCGAAACCACCTCAGTTCCGGGCGGAGCGTCACCCTCTCCTGTCGCCGCCGCCACCCCCGGCGCGTTCGTCGCTCTCAGTAAATTCGTCATCGTCAACGGTCTGGCGGACGAGGTGAAAGCGGCCTTCCGCGTCCGTCCGCACCTTGTCGATCACACCCCCGGCTACCTGCGAATGGAAGTGATCAGTCCGGCCGAACGGCCCGAGGAAATTTGGCTGCTCACATTCTGGGCAGACGAACCAAGCTTCCGCGCCTGGCATCACAGCCATCTCTACCATGATTCGCATAAGGACATTCCCAAAGGATTAAAACTGGCGCCCGGTGAAACCCAAATCCGCTGCTTTGAACATGTGGCCTCCTGAAGATGAACATGGATCAACCATTCCGAAAAGGACCGGGTGAGCTGTTGCGCCAACGGCAAGCGGCGCTGGCGGAGGAACTGGTCCGGCGGCAGTTTGCCGCCCAACCCGAACTGGCGCGGCGTTATGGCGCGGCTGGCCGCGGGAAATGTTTGCAGGATGCAAACTTTCACCTGGCTTATCTGGCCGACGCCATGGATGCAGGCGACCCCGCCATTTTCATCAGCTACGCAGCCTGGGCCAAGGTCATGCTGGGCAAACGCGGCATTCCGGCGGAAGACTTGGCTCGGCATCTGGAGTTCACCCGCGCAGTGATCCAGACCGGACTTGGGGGAGAAGCCGGAGCGCTGGCAGTGGAGTATCTCAATATCGGCTTGGCGCGGCTGTCTTCACTGCCGGCGGATATTCCAACGTATCTCAATGCGGAGGCGCCGCAAGCGGGGCTGGCCCGCGAATATTTTGATTCCCTCCTCATGGGCGAGCGGCACATCGCCAGCCGGTTGATTCTCAACGCCGTCGCCGCCGGTGTTCCAATCAAGGAGATTTACCTGCACGTCTTCCAGCCCGCTCAATACGAGGTGGGGCGCTTGTGGCAGGTCAACGAAATCAGCGTGGCGCAGGAGCATTACTGCACGGCGGCCACCCAGCTCATCATGTCCCAGCTTTATTCGCACATTTTTGCCTCGGATAAGCACGCCGGCACAATGGTGGGCACATGCGTGGCGGGAGATTTGCATGAGATTGGGGTGAGAATGGTGACGGATTTCTTTGAGATGGACGGATGGAACACTTTTTACCTCGGCGCCAGCATGCCCGCGCAGGCCGTGGTGGACACCGTGGCACAACGCCATGCCCAAGTGCTGGGAATTTCGAGCGCGATGTCTGCCCACTTTGGGGCGATCTGCGAACTGATCCAGATGGTTCGCGCCCATACGGCCTGTCAAGGCGTCAAAATATTGGTCGGCGGTTATGCCTTCCTGGTCGAGCCGGACCTTTGGCGAAAAATGGGGGCCGACGGCTGCGCGCCCAATGCGCAGGAGGCCATCACTCTGGCCAACCGGCTGATGGCCGAAGGAGGCCGCACATGAAATCGTGCCCGGAGGATAAGGGCTTCGCTTTTCTTTGCGCCCCGGACGGCGCCATTCTCCAGGTCATCAGGGGTGAACTTGCGCCATCCGTGCCGCTCCCGCCCGGCGCCACAATCATGGACCTGATGGAGAAGGCGTCCGTCTCGAAAACCCGGCTGTTTCTTGCTGCTCTGAACGAGCGGCAGGCTGCTTTTGATTGGGAATTGACCATGGTCGTGGCAGGACAAACCGCTCCGATGCATTTTGCCGGCGCGGAGCATGACGGGAAATTGTTAATCGTGGCCGCGAGGAGCAGCTCCGGCCTGGCGCAGCTCCATGACGAATTGATGTCAATCAACAACGAGCTAACCAACGCCCTGCGCGCAGCGCTCAAGGAACTCAACCGGCAAAACCGCCAAGAGACCTTGCGAGACAGCCGCCTTTACGACGACCTCTCCCGGTTGAACAACGAACTGGCCAACCTTCAGCGCGAGATGGCCAGGAAAAACGCCGAACTGGGGAAGTTGAACGAGGAAAAGAATCGCTTCCTTGGCATGGCCGCCCATGACCTGCGCAGCCCGCTGGGGGTGATTCTCACCTACGCCGAGTTTCTGGAAACCGAGGCGGCGGCGGTGTTGAACGAAGAGCAACGCGAGTTTGTCGCCACAATCAAGGACATCAGCGAATTCATGCTCCGAATGGTCACCGACCTCCTGGACGTCTCGGCCATTGAAGCCGGCCAATTGAAACTGGACCGGCAGCCTGCCGACCTTGGCCCGCTCATCCTTCGCAACGTGACGCTGAACCGCGTTCTGGCCTCCCGGAAGGAGATCGCCGTGGAACTGGCCCCAATTCCCGCCTTGCCGCCAATCCCGCTGGACGCCGGCAAAATCGAGCAAGTTCTCAATAATCTGCTCAGTAATGCCGTCAAGTTCTCCCACCGCGGCAGCACGGTGCAAGTCCGCCTAAGCGGTGCGGACGGGTTCGTGACCGTTGCGGTGCGGGATGAGGGGCAAGGCTTACCGGCAGCGGATTTGCCCAAGCTGTTCAAGCCGTTCAGCAAGACCAGCATTCGCAGCACGGGAGGCGAACAAAGCGCCGGACTGGGACTGGCCATCGTCCGCAGGATTATCGAAGGCCACGGCGGCCGGGTCTGGGTCGAAAGCAAGATGGGTATGGGGTCCACGTTCCTCTTCACCCTGCCTGTGAGCGCCGCCAACAGCGCCACGGCTGCCTCACCAATCACAACGCCATGACGCCAAAGATCACCAACATTCCGGAATCCGGCCAATTCATCCGGTCTGAGGCTGTGGCGCCGTCCGCTCGCGGCAAAATCCTGGTGGTGGATGACAACGCCGCCATGCTCAAGGCGACCGTGAGGATTCTTGAACACGGCGGCTATGAAGTCACGCAAGCCATTGACGGCGCGGAAGCCCTGCGCCAAGTCCGCGCGCTCCGGCCCGACCTCGTGCTGCTGGACGTGATGTTGCCCGATATTTCCGGGCCTGAAATCGTGCGGCAGATGCGCGCAGAGCCGGAGTTGGCGGACATCTCCCTCGTTCTGCTCAGTTCCCAGCAAACCGGACCGGAGCAACAGTCCTCTGGTTTGGACGCGGGCGCGGATGGTTATATCGCCCGGCCCATTGCAAACCAGGAATTGCTGGCCCGTGTCCGCTCTCATCTCCGGCAGCGCGAACTCACCTGCCAGTTGCACGCCAGCGAAGCCCGCTTCCGCGACCTGATCGCCCAACAGCACGATAGCGTTGTTGTGGTGAGCCGCGACGGAATCATCCAGTTCGCCAATCCCGCAGCCGGGAAGCTGTTCGGACGCCCCGCGGCGGAGTTGGTTGGCCGCCCTTTCGGCTTTTCCATCGAGGAAGGCGGAGTTCAGGAGATCACGCCGCATCGCCCCGACGGGAAAATCGCCGTCGCGGAAATGCGGACCGGCTCAACGGAATGGAACGGCCAGCCGGCGTGGGTGGCGGCGATCCGCGACATCACCGAACGCAGCCAGGCGGAAGAGACCCTGCGGTTGCAAAACGCCGCCTTGGAAGCAGTGGCCAATGCCATCGTGATCACCGACCAGTCGGGCAACATCCTGCGGGTCAATGCCGCTTTCACGGCTATGACCGGCTACACCGCACAGGAAGTCGTCGGAAAGAACCCCCGCATCCTTAAAAGCGGCAAACAGGATGAGGTCTTCTATCGAAATCTCTGGCAGACGATTTCCTCCGGCCAGGTCTGGAAGGGGGAACTGACCAATCGCCGCAAGGACGGCAGCCTCTATGTCGAAGAGTTGACCATCACCCCGTTGCGGAACGCCGACGGCGTGATCGCCCGTTATATTGCCATCAAACAGGACATCACCGAGCGCAAAGAGGCCGAAAACTTGGTGCGTCTATCCCAAGAACGATACCACAATCTCATTGACAACGCCCGCGATGCGATCTTCACCATCGCGTCGGACGGCACGTTCACATCACTGAATCCCGTCGTCGAGACCATCACGGGGCTTTCGCGGGCCGATTGGATCGGCAAGCCGTTTGTTCCAATGGTCCATCCCGATGACAGGCCACTGGCCAGGGAGATGTTCAGTCGCGTTTTGAAAGACGAGAATCCCCCGGTGCATGAATTGCGCAGCAATCCAAGCTTGAGTCGTCCGATCCTCATGGAGATGACCCTTGCCGCCCTGAAGGACGAAAGCGGGAAAATCACAGGTGTGTTCGGCATTGGCCGCGACGTCACCGAACGCAAGCAGGACGAACTGAGACTTCAGCAGAGTGAGCGGCGCATGCGCGCCATCACCGACTCGGCGCAGGATGCCATTCTAATGATGGATCCGGAAGGCCGTATCTCCTATTGGAACCCGGCTGCGGAACACATTCTCGGCTACACCGGTGCCGAAGCCCTCGGCCAAAACCTTCATGACTTGATCGCGCCCGCGTGTTTCCACCCGGCGCACCACGCCGCCTACCCGGCGTTTCTGCAAACAGGCCAGGGAGCCGCCGTCGGTAAAACGGTTGATCTGGAAGCCCGCCGCAAAGATGGCCGGGAAATCTCCGTCCAATTATCGCTTTCCGCCATCCAGATGAATGAAGGCTGGCATGCCGTGGGCATTATCCGCGACATCACTGAACGCAAGCGGGATGAAGAGGCGCTGCGCGCAACCAAACTCCAGCTTGCTCATGCCATGAGCCTGGCGCAATTGGTGGCTTGGGAATATGACGTGGCCAGCGGACTCTTTACCTTCAGCGACAGCTACTACGCGCTCCACGGCACCACCGCCAAATTGGAAAACGGCAACCTGATGTCCGCCGGGGATTTCACCCGGAAATATATGTATCCGGACGATGCGCATCTGGTGGCAGAAGAAACTGGCAAGGCTGTGGCCACGGCTGATCCGGACTACCATTCACAATTTGAGCACCGCATTTTCCGGCGGGACGGGGAGCTGCGCTATGTGCGCGTACACATCTCCGTTATTAAAGATGCCGCGGGACGGACCATTCAAATCCAAGGCGCGAACCAGGACATCACCGAGTCCAAACGGGCGCAAGTCGAACTGGAGCACCTCCAAAAGCAACTGGTGGAAGCCTCCCGCCTGGGCGGCATGGCGGAAATTGCCACCAACGTGCTCCATAACGTCGGCAATACGCTCAACAGCGTCAATATTTCCACCGACCTGATCATTGAAAGCGTCAAACAGTCCAAGACATCCAGTCTGGCCAGGGTTGTGGCCTTGCTTGAGGAACACGCGCAAGACCTTGGGGAGTTTATAACCCATGACCCGGGTGGCAGGCATGTGCCTGCGGTTTTGGCCCGGCTTTCCGAACATCTGCTGGCCGAGCAGACGAAAATCGTCGGCGAATTGGATTCACTACGGCAAAACGTCGAGCACATCAAAGAGATTGTGGCCATGCAGCAGAGCTATGCGATGGTCGGCGGGATGAAGGAAATGATTGATGTGGTCAGCTTGGTGGAAGACAGCCTGCGTCTGAACGAGTATGCCTTGAAACGTCACGGCGTGGAAGTTGTCCGCGAATTGCAAAAGGCGCCGCTCATGAACATCGAGAAACACAAAATCCTGCAAATTCTGGTGAATCTGGTCCGCAACGCCAAGTACGCCTGCGATGATTCGAAGCGCGCGGATAAACGGCTGACAGTGCGCATGACCAACGGTGATGGCTGGATCAGGATATCCGTCATTGATAATGGAATTGGAATTCCACCGGAAAATCTGACGCGCATTTTCAATTATGGCTTCACCACCCGCAAGGGCGGCCATGGCTTTGGTCTGCACGGCAGCGCGCTGGCGGCGGAGGAAATGGGCGGCTCGTTGACCGCCCGCAGCGGCGGCCCCGGCCAGGGCGCCGACTTCACCCTGGAACTGCCTTGCCCGACACAGGAGAACACCCATGAATAATTTGCCTGACGACAAAAACCGGCGGGTGCTGGTCATCGACGACAATCGGTCCATTCACGATGACTTTCGCAAAATTCTGTCCCCCGCCGCCAGCACGACCGCTGCCTTGGAGGCGGAGGAGGAGGCGGTGTTTGGGAAGGATGACAAGTATAGAGTCGGGCAAGCCCCGTTTGAAATTGACTCGGCCTATCAAGGGCAGGAAGGCGTGTTGCTGGTGAAAAAGGCGCTGGAAGCGGGGCGGCCTTACGCGCTGGCGTTTGTGGACGTGCGCATGCCGCCCGGCTGGGATGGCGTCGAAACCACGCAAAAAATTTGGGCAACCGATCCTGACATCCAAATCGTCCTCTGCACGGCTTATTCCGATTACTCCTGGAATGAGGTGTTTGAAAAGATTGGCGATTGCGATAGGCTGGTCATCCTCAAAAAACCTTTTGACTCCGTTGAAGCGATTCAGTTGACCCACGCGCTGACGGAGAAATGGCGCCTGCACCGGCAGTCCGCGCGAAAAATGGACGAATTGGAGACCATGGTGCGGGAACGAACCGCGACGGTGCAAAAAACCAACACCGAACTGGCGGCGGCCAATCGCAGTCTGGTCAAGGAGTCCCGGCGCTCCAGAGAACTGGCGGAGGCGGCCACAGCCGGCACCAAAGCCAAAAGCGAGTTTCTCGCCGTCATGAGCCATGAGATTCGCACGCCCATGAACGGCATCATTGGCATGATAGACCTATTGCTTGACACCGAACTGGCGGCGGAACAGCGGGACTACGCCCAGACTGTTCAGCAGAGCGCCGAAGCCCTGCTGGCCATCCTGAATGACATTCTTGATTTCTCGAAAATCGAAGCCGGCAAGTTAAAACTGGAATCGATTGATTTCAACCTGCGCCAGATGGTGGAGGGCGTCGTGGCGCTGCTGGCCGAGCGCGCGAAAAGCAAGGGCATCAAGCTACTGTGGTCCGTTGATCCGGAAATGCCGGCGTCCTTGCGCGGCGATCCCAACCGCCTGCGCCAGGTGCTTTTGAATCTCATGAGCAACGCCATCAAGTTCACCGAGCACGGTGAAATAGCCGTTGAATGCTCCAACCAGGGCAAGGCCGGCCAGGCGCCCGAACTTCATTGCGCCGTCCGTGACAGTGGCATCGGCTTATCGGACGAGTCCCGGCTGAAACTGTTCCAACCCTTCACGCAAGCGGACGCTTCCACAACCCGCAAGTTTGGCGGCACCGGTCTGGGTCTTGCCATTTGCCGGAAACTCGTGGAATTGATGGGGGGAACCATCGGGGTCGCGAGCGCTGAAGGCAAAGGTTCCACTTTCTGGTTTGACGTGCGTCTGGAAGAATCCCCGGCTTCCCATCGCGTCGTCACGCCCAGGCCGGTTGGCGCGCCGGCACAAAACAAGGCCGGCGGCGCCCCTTTGTTGCGGATCCTTTTGGCGGAGGACAATGTGGTGAATCAAAAAGTGGCCGTTCTCCAATTCCGCAAACTGGGCTGCGAAATCGAGGTCGTCGGCAACGGGAGCGACGCTTTGGACGCCTGGCAGCACGGCAGGTATGATATTATTTTCATGGATTGCCAGATGCCCGAAATGGACGGCCTCGAGGCTACGCGGAAAATCCGCGCTTTGGAAAAAACGCGCTCGCTCGCACCCATCCGCATCGTCGCGATGACCGCTTCCGCCATGGCGGGCGACCGCGACAACTGTTTGCAGGCCGGCATGGACGATTACATCTCGAAGCCGGTGAAGACCGAGGAGATCGGGAAGCTGTTGCAATGTAATTTTCCCAGTCGCTTCAGCCAGAACCCCGGGTTGCCCCAAGAGTTGCAAACCCGAGCACGGTCATTGACACGCCATGACTAAATCAAACGACAACAAAAACCGGCGGGTGCTGGTCATCGACGATAATCAGTCCATTCACGATGATTTTCGCAAAATCCTGTCCCCCGCCGCCAGCACGACCGCGGCCTTGGAGGCGGCGGAGGCGGAGGTGTTTGGGGAGGAGAACACGGATACAGTCCGGCAAACCCCATTTGAAATTGACTCGGCCTATCAAGGACAGGAAGGCGTGTTGCTGGTGAAAAAAGCGATGGAGGCGGGGCAGCCTTACGCGATGGCTTTCGTGGATGTACGCATGCCGCCCGGCTGGGACGGCATCGAAACAACCTTGAAACTTTGGAAAATTGATCCCAGCCTCCAAGTTGTTCTTTGCACGGCCTACTCCGATTATTCGTGGGGTGAAATATTTGAAAAATTTGGCCCGCGCGACGGATTGCTCATTCTCAAAAAGCCGTTTGATTCCGTGGAAGCGCTCCAAATAGCGCAAGCGCTGACGGAGAAATGGTGGCTGCACCAGCAGTTCCAGCGAAAAATGGAAGACTTGGAGGGCCGGGTCGCCGAGCGCACCCGCGAGTTGCATGAGAGCAACCGCACGCTCCAGACGGAAGTCATCCAGCACACGCAGTCGGAGGAGGAGTTGCGGTTGAAGACCGCGTTCCTCGAGGCCCAGGTAAACTCCTCCCTGGACGGAATCCTGGTGGTGGACTTGCAGGGCAAGACGATTCTCCAAAACCAGCGGATGGTTGAGTTGCTGAAACTTCCCCTGCACATTTTGGACAGTGATGATAACGAGATACAGCGTCGCTGGGTCGCGGGCATGACCAAAAATCCCGAACAGTTCGCCGAAAGAATCAATTATCTTTATTCTCACCCGAACGAAATCGGCCGCGATGAGACGGAATTTAAAGACGGGACGATTCTGGACCGGTACTCGGCTCCCGTTGTTGGCAAAGACGGAAAATACTACGGCAGAATCTGGACGATCCGCGAGATCACCGAACGCAAGCAGCTCGAAGCCCGGTTGGTTCAATCCCAAAAACTGGAAACCGTCGGCAAGCTGGCCGGCGGCATCGCGCACGAGTTCAACAGCATCCTGACGGCCATCATCGGCCAGAGCGAACTGCTGCTCAACGATCTTCCCGCCGGAAGTCCGTTGGCCAATAACGCGGCGGAAATCAGCAAAGCCGCCAATCGCGCCGCCACGTTGACGCGGCAGCTTCTGGCTTATGGACGCAAACAAATTCTCCAGCCCGAAATACTCGACCTGAATTCCGTCCTGGCGGGCATGGACGGCATGTTGCGCCAACTCATAGGCAATGGTGTGAATACGCAGATCATTCCCGCCCCGGACCTGCACGCGGCGAAAGCGGACGCCGGACAAATTGAACAGGTAATCATGAACATGGCCATGAACGCCGCGGATGCCATGCCGCATGGCGGCAAACTCACGCTCGAAACCGCCAACGCCACGCTGGATCAAGACTATGTCAGCCACTTTCCTGAATTGAAGGCGGGAGAATATGTGATGCTCGCCATCACCGACACAGGCATAGGCATGAGCGAGGAAGTCAAGGCGCGCGTCTTTGAGCCGTTTTTCACGACCAAAGGCGTCGGACAGGGCACCGGTTTGGGATTGTCCACCTGTTACGGCATTGTCAAACAAAGCGGCGGCCATGTCAATGTCTATAGCGAACCCGGCCGCGGCACCACCTTTAAAGTTTATCTGCCGCAAGTTGATGCGGCGGCGGAAATTCCCGCCCGGCGCGCCGCCACGCCGGACCTGCCACGCGGGACGGAAACCATCCTGCTGGTCGAGGATGATCCCGCCTTGCGCGACATGGCCGCGACATTGTTGAGGCGGCTGGGTTACACGCTTCTGTCGACGGTCAATGGCATCGAGGCATTAAGACTGATACAGCAGCGCGACGCCGGGCACATTGATTTGTTGTTCACCGATGTCGTCATGCCGCACATGAGCGGCAAGGAATTGGCGGACCGCATGCAGGCCTCGAATCCGCACACCAAGGTTCTTTTCACCTCCGCCTACACCGAAAATGCCATCGTCCATCAAGGCGTGTTGAACAAAGGCGTGGCCCTCCTGCAAAAACCGTTCACGCCATCCGCGCTGGCGTGCAAAGTGAGGGAGGTGCTGGATCAACCCGTTAATCCGCGCCCTCCGTCTTAATGCCGCCGGTCGCCCCGCATGTCCGAAAATTCCGTCAGCCTGCCAAAAAGGCTTGTCAGAACCCGGGATTGGCCCAAAATCACCCGCGAATTCTGCCATGGACTCCAGAACATGAATTCCCTGTAAAATCACTTTTAAAAACTTTGCCGGCGCTTCTCCGCTTGAGAGTCGCCCTGCCCGGCAATCTGAAAGACCCTATCAAATGAATAACACCTCCGTCAAAGCCGCCAAAGCCTGCGGCACAAGCCGGCGCATCTTTCTCGCCCAAACCGCCGGGCTGACCGCAATGGCGGCGGCCGCGTCCGCCCCCGTTGCAATGGCCGGCGCCGCGCCCGCCGCGCTTCCCGCGGACAACAATTCCTTCCCTGAGAATTTTTGGTGGGGCGCAGCCACCGCCGCTTATCAAGTTGAAGGCGCGGCAAATGAGGATGGCCGCAAACCCGGCGTCTGGGACACATTCAGCCACACTCCCGGTCGCGTGGCGCAAGGTGATACTGGCGACGTGGCTTGTGATCATTACCACCGCTTCGCGGACGACGTGGAGTTGATGGCCGAACTCGGCATCAAACATTATCGCTTCAGTATTGCGTGGCCGCGTATCATTCCTGACGGCCGCGGCGCGGTGAATGAAAAAGGCGTCGATTTTTATCGCCGCCTGATCGATAAGCTGCTTGAACACGGCATCACGCCGCATGCAACGCTGTTTCACTGGGACAGTCCTCAGGCGCTTGAGTACCTTTACGGTTCCTGGGGCAGCCGGGAAATGGCGAAGGACTTCGCGGATTACTGCACCCAGGTTGTAAAGCGCCTGGGCGACCGCATCACCAACTGGATGACAATAAACGAAATTTACTGCTTCACCTACCTGGGCTACGGCGTGAACGAAGTCCCGGCTTTCGCGCCCGGCACCGTGGTCAATTCGCGCCAAAAGGTTCTCCAGACCGTGCATCATGCGTTGCTCGCGCACGGTCTCGCCTGCCAGGCCATCCGCGCAGCCACACCCAAACCCGCGCAAGTCGCTCTGGTCGTGAATTATGATTCCTTCGTTCCCGTCATTGAAACGCCGGAAAATATCGAGGCGGCGAAGCGCGCCTTCGTCGCCGAGGAGCACAACGGCACGGTGCTGGTCCCCGCGCTCACGGGCCAATATAACCCGCTGACCATCGAGACGCTTGGCGCCAATGCGCCGAAGGTCCAGGAGGGCGACATGAAAATCATCGGACAGCCGCTTGATGTGTTGGGTTTCAACAACTACACCGGCTCTTACGTGCGTGCAGCCAGCAATGCGCGCGGCTACGAAGTGCTGCCGCTGCCGCGCGAGTATCCGCAAATGCATATGCCCTGGCTCAACTTCGTCCCGGAATCGCTTTATTGGGGCGTGCGATTGGTCTCCGAGGCGCTTGGCAAAAAGGATCTGCCCATCGTCATCTCCGAAAACGGCTGCGCCACCGAGGACGATATGACCGCGACCGGCGAGTTTTTCGATTTGAGCCGCATCATGTATCTGCGCTCCTATCTTCGCAGCGCCCGCCGGTCCATTGCCGAAGGTTATCCGTTAAAAGGCTATTTTCATTGGAGCCTGTTGGACAACTTTGAATGGGCCTGCGGCTATACGCGACGCTTCGGCATGACGCACGTTGACTTCAAGACACAGCAACGAATTCCCAAACAAAGCTTTCACTGGTACCAAAAGGCCATTCAGGAAAACCGGGTGGTGTAGCGGAAAAATTCCCACCGCCTTACCACCAGTCCCGCGTTTGCACGATGGGCGCGGTCAGTGTCACAGTCGTCCCGCCGCCCGCCCGGCTCTCGATTTCGATCTGACCACCGATTTCGGCCGCGCGCCGCCTCATGTTTTTTATCCCGTTGCCGGAAACTTTTTGCGCGGGGTCAAAACCGACCCCATGGTCCTGGATGCGGAATTGAAATTCCTGTTGGTGACGCCGCACCAAAATCTCCGCCGTCGTGGAATGGGAATGTTTCAGCAGGTTGTGCAGCGACTCCTTGAACAGTGGCAGCACGTTGCGGCGGAAAGCCAGCGGCAAATCCACCGACTGAAAATCACCGTCCTGGTCGAATTTGAAGCTCATCGTTTGCAGCATCAAACGCGAAGTTTCCTGCAAGCGCGTGACCAGGTCGCTTAATTTGTCATGCGTCGGGTCGATGAACCAGATGATGTCGCGCAGCACGTCGATGGTTTGCACCGCAATGCCGCGCATCTGGACCGCATCCGCGCTGGACGGGCTTTGCTCCATCAATTGCGCGAGCAGGGAAATGCTGCCGAGGTTCGCGCCGACCTCATCGTGCAGATCGCGCGCGATGCGCAGGCGCAGCCTCTCCAACTCCCGCAGACGACTGACCCGGACGGAATAAAGCGCAAGCAAAATGGCGGCCAGAAATAATCCGCCGGCCGCCTTGAACCACCATTGCTGCCAAAAATACGGCAGCACCGTCAGCTTTACCACCGCGCCAGTTTCGTTCCAGGCGCCATCGTTGTTGCAAGCCTGCACTTGAAATTGGTAGTCCCCGGGCGGAATGAAACCGTAACTGACCGCGTGGCGGTCGCCGCCGTCCACCCAGTCTTCCTCCAGCCCCTTCAGCCGCCACTTGAATTTCACCTTGTCGGGAGAAGTGAAGCTCAACGCGGAAAACTTGAATTCAAAGTAGTGCCGCCCGGCGGCGATGCGCATTTGCGGCGGCACAGCGGCAGCCGGACGCGCCGGCGCGTTTTTTTTCGCGATGTTCTCGCCATCAACCCAGACTTCCTCAATCCGCACCGGCGGTGGCAGGCGGTTCAATCGCAACGCCGACGGATCCACCCATACCGCGCCTTTGACAGTGGTGAACCATAACCGTCCGTCGCGACCGCGCCAGCAGTTGGGCTGCGAGCCGCCGGAACATTGCAGTGCCGGCAACCCGTCAAATGTTCCGTAGGTCACAAATGTGGGAATCCTGTTTCCGCCGTTGGCGAATTCGTTCAGTTCGCGCTTGCTGACGCGGACGACACCGACGCGGGTGCCGAGCCACAGTTGGCTGCGGTCATCCTCAAGAATCTGGCTCACATGCTCGCTGGGCAAATCCTGCCGCACGGTGAAACGCGTGAACCGTCCGTCCTTGAACCGCAGCAAGCCGCCGCCCAACGTCCCAATCCACAGCGTGTCGTCGTTGTCAAAATAGAGCGACCAGAACCGTTCGCCGCCGGAAAGCGCGCCGCGGCTGCGCGCGCCGAAGGGATCCGCCGCCGCCGCCGCTTTCAAGGCGGATTCATCGGTGCGCGAATCCTCGGGCCGGAATGATTCAAATTTTCCGGCGTGCAGACGGCGCAACTCGCCCAGCGCGGTCCCCACCCAGATGTCGCCGGTCTTGTCCTCGGTGATGGACAGCACGTACGCGGGCGTGAATCCATCTCCGATGGTGAAAGTTTTCAGGACACCCTTGTCCCAGCGGAACAGACCGAATTCGCAGCCCATCCACAGCGCGCCATGATGGTCGCGATACATACAACGCACGACAGTACCAATGTTGTTCTCGGAAAATGGCCTGTCAAACACGCCATCCTTCAACTCCATCAACCCATTTTGGGTGGAGCCGACCCATAGCCGGCCATCGCCGGCGGGCAGCACTTTGGTTTCCTCGAAAATATTTGAGACAGGCGGCGTGAACAGGGTGAACTTTTCATCCTGCCAGCGCCAAACCTGCTTGCCGCCTGTGCCAAACCACATTGCGCCCTTCTCATCCTCGCAAACGGAACAAGCCAGTTTGCTGTCCACGCCGCCATCCGGCGAAACAACATGAAAAATCCGGGGCCGCAACTTGGCCAAACCGCCGTCGGCCAGTCCCACCCAGATGTCGCCTTCGTGATCCTCAAGCCAGCACAGCACGGCGCCGCTCACCTTGTCCTTCGCGTCCTGTACCCAGGCGACCTGCCCGTCAGAGTAAATGTGACCGATGCCTTTCCGGCCATGCCAGAACCACAGTCCGTCACGGGAATCGACAAAAAACCCGGTGGATGCGCCAAAATATTTGGAAACCATTTCTTCTTCGCGGTTGCCGCGGGTCCAGAACGTGGGTTCCACGGTCCAGGTCCGCGCGAGACATTTGCGCAGATGCCCGGATGTCAGAACCCAGAATCCGCCTTCTTTGCACGGTATCATTTGCCGCACATCCACCTCCGCCTCGCCGTTGGTCGGCGTCATGTTCACAAATGTTTTGCCGTCCCAGTAAGCCAGTTCCTTGTCAGTCCCGACCCAGATTCTGTCGGCAGCGTCGGTGACCATTACGTTGATGGAACGGCCTCGCAGTCCGGGCGGATTGGCAAGTGTGACCGTGTTGGTGCCGCGCAATTGCGCAAGCAGGCCGTCGCTCGTGCGATACCAAATGACGCCCGCTGCGTCCTCGTGAAACATCGGTTCCAGACTTGCGTTGGGCGGCGCGATGGCCTTCCAGCGGTTGGTCACCAGCCCCTCGGTTCGTCGGAAGACCAATCCTGAGCGCGATGAAAACTCCAGCCGGCCCGGCCGGTCGCTCAAGATTTGCTCCAACCACGAGCGCGGCGTGTCGTTGTTCAAATATTCGAAACGAAAATGTCCGTCGCGGCACGCCACCAAACCGCCTTCGACGTTGCCGATCCAGAGCGTGCCCGCGGCATCCACCAACAGTTTGACAACCTCGATGGACTTGAGTTCGGGCGTGTTTTCCGGATCAAAGTTCACGAAGCGCGCGCCATCGAAACGCGCCAGCCCGCCGTGACGCGTGCCAACCCAGATGTAGCCGTCCGGCGTCTGCGCAAGGCTCGTCACCGTGCTGTCCGGCAGGCCTGAGTCCGTGTCCCAAACCCGCACGACATCGTCCTCCGGAGGCGGAAGAGTATCAGCCGCCGCATGGCAAACCAAAAATGCAGCCAGCCATGGCCCGGCGATACGGCAAACCGTTGAAAATAGCTTTTGCAATATGAATATCGCAGCATCATCCCACCCGACGTAGAAATTGCAAGCCGCCAACCTCCCACGCCGCGCGTTTGGCTGCGGGAACAACAATCAGAACGCCTCAATGAATTTTTTCGGGCACCATCCCTTCGGCACAACGGCCCCCCAGTTCTTGGAGCCAGAGAGGAACCCTGCTGAAAACAGAAAGCGCGTCCCTGCCCATCACCTGGCCAAGGACGCGCTGTTCGGGTTGTCAGGGATTATGGCAATTCCAACGAGTAGAATTGCATCGTGTTGTTGGTGTTGACGGGCAGATTCGCTGAGAACGCGCCCGTGCCATCAAAGTTTCCTGATGTCACAGTCGTCCACGAGGAAAGCGGCAGAGCCAGATTCGTCGAGGACAGGACGATGTAGGCGCCATTGGGGGCGCCGCCGCTGCCGCTAAAGACGAGGTTTTTGCCCGCCAGGACCGCATGCATCGATGGCGGCAGCGTCAGCGGCAGAACATCAATGAGCGCCTGACCCGTGGTTTGCGTCCCTGTCACAGAATCCTGGATGTAGTAGTTGAACTCGTCGTAACCCACAAAACCCGGCGCCGGCGTGTAGGTGAAGCAGGTGCCTCCGGAGACGTTTTGAACGAACGAGGCTCCGCTGGCGGCGTTGGTCGTGTACCAGTCCCACGAGATCGTGAGCGGATCGTTGTCCGGCTCACTGGCAGCCTGGAGCAACTCCGACATGTCGATGACGACGGAATTGTTCGAGTAAACCGAATAGGTGTGGGTGGGCGCAATGGGAACCTGGTTGGTCTCCACAATCGTCAGCTTGGCGACCGTGCTGGTGACGGAACCGGAAGCGTTGCTGATGACGACCACAAAGTTGGTCCCCTGTCCGCCAGCCATCGGGTTAAGGAAGGTCAAGGTGCGATTGGTCGCGCCAGCCAACTGCCCCGCTTGTTGGTCAACCCATTGGTAGGACAACGGCGGACGGCCTGTGGCGACAACGGAGAACGTCGCGCTATCGCCCGATTGGACGCTGGCATCACGCACAACGTCATTCGCCGCCGGCTCCGTCACAATTTGCGGTTTGCCGGGCGCCAGGGCCTGGCCGATTCCGGAAAGTTCGACGCGCACCGCGGATTCGAGTATGGCGCCGGGAGCCGTGGAAGGAAGGGTGGTCACAAAGTCCAGCGTGTTTACTCCCGGAACAAAGCCGTTGGAGATGACAAAGGGCGCCGCATACTTGCCACTGGCGGAATAGCTGGCAGGGTTGGAGTTTCCAGTGGAGACGCCGTTGATGAGAATATCGGAACAGTATTGATTGACCCAGACAATACCCGTGATGCTGGCGGGTTGCGTTGTGTCCACCGAGTCCAACAGGAACTTCGTGCGGTAAACATAGTTTCCGAACAACGAAGCATAGAAGTTGGCTTGCTCCCCAATCCAGGCCGAGGCGGAGTCAGGGTTGGAAAAATTGCCGCCGTAGCTTGCGATGGGATTTGCAAACATATTATAGACGAGCGCGTTTGGGCCGGGATAACTGGCGTCTGCGCTGTCAACCATGGTATAATGAGGGTCGGGATTGCCCGGCAAGTTGACCGTGTCGAGTATTCCATTCGTGCTGATGCCTGTATCGTAAAGTTCGGAAAACGCGGCTCCAACCGACACCTGGGCCACGATGCTTGTCTTGCTGCCGTAAGCATTGGTCGCAACCAGCCAATAGCTGCCCGCCACGGGAAACGTCACGTTGCTGATGGTCAGCGTGGAATTGGTCTGGTTCGGCACATTGGTCCAGCCGCCGGCGCTGCTATTGGTTGCCTGCCATTGGAAATAAATAGGCAGTGAGCCGCTAACCAGCGGGGCAAGCGACAGGGTCTGACCGTAGCCGATTAGCGTGTTCGCCGTAGGTTGCAGCGGGAAAGAGGGCGGATTCAAAGCGCCGCCGGTGACGAATGCCATTTGGTTCGAAGCACGCGCCACGCTGCTTATGCGCACCTCGTCCACGCTGCCTATCACAGCTTCACCGTTGGCGTTAGCCGCCGGATAGTTTCGACCGCTGCCTCCAATGCCGAACGCGGGCTGGACGGTTCCCGCCCCGCTGGACGTTGTGCCGTTCAAGGCTCTGGTCATCGTAAAAGTCGCCAGCAAATCCGCATAGGTGCGGTTGGCATCAAGCAGCGTCCAATAAAACTTCAGAATGTTGGGGGTATCGCCGTTGGTCGGGTTATTGCCGGTGCAGGTGACGGCGACGTGATACCATTGGTTCGCCACGGCGGCATCGGACCCGGTGGTGGGAAGCTTTGCCTTCCAATCATTATCCGAACCACTGCCTCCGAGCAAGTTGAACTCCACCTCTCCCGCTTCATCTATGCGGAACTGCCAGCCGCGCTGGCTAAGCCCTAGCGTATTATCTCCGCAAATGATTTCCTGGTTGTTGGCCAAAGCCAGCACGTTCCCGGTGAATTTAACCGCTGCTTCAAAAGTGAAGGCTCCGGTATTCGTGTCGCTAAACGATGAAACATCGGAAAACTTGCCGCCATAACAGAACCCGTTCTTGTCGGTCGTGGTCATGCAAGTGCCCAACCCGGCAAAGGACGTGTTGCCCAGGCTTGTATCGCCATATGGAGGGGTTCCCGGGGTGGGCAGGCCCGCATTGGTGAGCGTAATGCTGGCGTTGGTGACGGCGTCCGCCACCAAGATGTTCGTCACCCCGTTGGTAAGGAGCGGATCATCCAAATGCCAGAGATGCAGTGTGCTGACGTCTGGCGTGTAGGGAATTTGCAATCCGGCCTGGGCGGAAATCACCGCGGCCAGCGCGCCAGCCGTGATGAAGGCTCGGCGGAAGAATTTTGGGTATAAGGCGGTAAGTTTCATGTGTTATTTTATTGTTTAACTTTATGGAGTCGATTTTGTGTGAAGGCCAATTGGGTTTGGATGATTAAGATCATGCCACGCCACGAGGCGATTGCTTCCGCGCGTGACATGCTTGGAGTGACGTGAATTAACGCATAAACTTTCATGGCTTTTTCACGATCAGTTTACGCCGCTATGAATTCGCGTCCATCCCGCAAACGCGGGATTTTCAGTCCCGCGTTTGCGGGATGGACAAAACCGGGGGTCCCGCTACTTTGTCGTCGTGTAAAATACAACTCGGGATGCTCCAATTTCAGGCGGATAGCATGGAGAGGGCGATGATTTAAACGAAAGTGATACTACCACCGTGATACGATCTCTTCCCTTTTTCCCCTTGGCCGGCCCTGTTGTCCGTCCGCTGCATTTGGCGGGCCGGCAAGTGATGAACCGGGGTTTATGTTGCCTGGCATGGCTCGGATTGGCGGTCTCGTTGCGCGCCGTCAATGCGCCCACCGGTTTGCTCTGCGACTTGATGGAGCAACCGCAGTTGACCGTCGTTACCACGGCCGCGCCCCAATTTGGCTGGATCTACAACCCGTCGTTTCGCAACGACTCTCAGGCCGGCTATCGCATCATTGCCGCATCAAGCCTGACGCTCGCCAGCCAGGGCCAGGGGGACTTGTGGGATTCCGGCCTGGTCGCAAACGCCGCCTCGATTAACGTGCCCTACGCCGGCGCCGCCTTGCAGGCGAACACGACTTATTACTGGAGCGTCCAAACGCGGGACAGCGCCGACCAAACCAGCCCCCTGTCGGCCGTTCAGCAGTTTCGCACGGACACGCAGTTCAGCAGCGGCCCGAACCTGCTCTACAACGTGTCCACGAACATCTGGGCCAATCGCTATCCGATTGCCTTTTCGGGCGTGGCGCCCGTGCTGGTCGCGAACACGGCGCCGGGACGGTGGTTCGTCGATTTTGGCCAGGATGCTTTCGGCTACGCCACCGTGCAACTGAACGGTTCGTTCAACGGCACCAATGTTCAGGCGCGCTTTGGCGAGATGGCCACGGGAACAACCGTGGATACCGCCCCGCCGTCCGGCAGTTCGGTGCGCTACGGAACCGCCTCCTTCACTCTGACCAATGGCAATGTTGTTTACTCTGTCAGACCGCCGTCTTTTAACGGCCAACCCGACACCCAGGTCGTCAACCCGCCAACCTCCTATGGCGTGGTCATGCCCTTCCGCTATTTTGAATTGACCAACTGCCCGCCCGGCGCCGTCCTCACAGCGGCGAACATCACGCAACAACGCCTCCTTTACCCGTTCAACACCAATGCCGCCGCCTTCTGCAGTTCCAGCGCGGCGCTGAACCAGGTATGGAATCTGTGCCGGTCTTCCATGCAGGTGCTGGGGTTCGATGGCATCTATGTGGATGGCGACCGCGAACGCACGCCTTACGAGGCGGATTCCTACATTCACCAGTTAAGCTCCTACGCGGTGGACCGCGAATTCACCATGGCGCGCGATAGCTTCGAGTATCTGCTCTCGCATCCGACCTGGCCGACGGAATGGAAGTTTCACATGGTCCTCATCGCCTGGGCGGACTATCTCCAGACCGGCAACACGAATTTGCTCGGCGCGCATTACACCGCCCTCCATGCCGACGCGTTCACCTGGGCTGCGACGGGCAACGGCCTGATGAAAGGGTTTCCGAATTATCCGCAAACGACGAATTCCGACATCGTGGACTGGCCTGCGGCCGACCGCGACGGCTTTGTCATTTCAAGCGGCAGCTACTTGAATTGGACCAATTCCGTCAATAACGCCTTTTACTACCGCGCCCTGCAAACGATGGCCAACATCGCCACGGTCTTGGGCTACAGCAACGACGCCGCCACTTACACCTCGGACGCCACCCAGGTTTACAGCGCCTACAACGCAGCCTTCTGGAACAGCAGTTCGCAAAGCTACGTGGATGGCGTCGGCACCACCCATTCCGCGGCGCACGCCAATTTCTTTCCGCTCGACTTTGGGTTGGTGCCGGCCACCAACCAAGCCGCCACGCTGAACTACCTTCATGGGCGCATCAGCGCCAATGGCGGCATGCCGCCCAGCGTCTATGGCGCGCAGTATTTGCTGGAAGCGTTGTTCCAGCAGGGCGACGCGGACACCGCCCTGGGTTTGATGACCACAAACGGCCCGCGCGGTTGGCTGAACATGATCAGCCTCGGTTCCACCATTACGACCGAAGCCTGGAATTTCACTGACAAAGCAAACATGGACTGGAATCACGCCTGGGGAGCGGCGGCGGGAAACCTGATTCAACGTTTCGTCCTCGGCCTGCGCCCCATTGCCGCCGGTTACAGCCAATTCCTTATCCAGCCCCAGCTTGGCCAGACGCTATCGTATGCGCAAGGGATCGTGCCAACGATCCGCGGGCCGGTGTCCATCCAAGCCAGCAATGCGCCGGGACAATTTCAACTTCTGGTGACCATTCCCGGCAACGCCGCCGCCACCGTCATGCTGCCCGCGCTGGGCGCAACCAACCCGGTCGTCCTCCTCGACGGCAGCATTGCCTCCTCTGTGTTGTCCAATGACTGGCTCACTGTCACCAATGTCGGTTCAGGACAGCACGCGCTCTGGTTGAGCACCAACAACACGCCCTCACAAACCATGCTTTACAGTAATTGGGCCGCCGCCTGGTTCGGAACCAACGCGGCCAACCCCGCCATCGCCGGCATGGCGGCCGACCCGGACGGCGACGGCCAGAACAACTACAACGAATTCATCGCCGGCACCGACCCGACCAGCCCGCAGTCCGTTTTTCACATTGGAAACATTGCCAATTTCACGCCGTTTTCTTTATCGCTATCCGGAGTGGCGGGCCGCGCCTACGTCCTGCAACGGACGACCGGCTTGACCACGCCCGGCTGGAACTCCGTCGCAACCAACGGCCCGCTTGCGGCCAGCCAGACGATTTCATTGACAGACCCGCAACCACCGTTATCGGGCGCTTTCTATCGCGTGGCCGTCAGCCTGCCGTGACAAATCCGGCGCCATTATTTCACACTCACTGCGCCCATCACGTAAACGCGGGACTGGCGGCAGGCCTGAAAGGGAGTTAGAGTCGGTAAGTTCATAAAAGCGAACACGGATCAGAATGGAGACCATTTCTAAAGCGGGCAAAGCATCAGTGACAAAATCAATGGGCAACGCGCCCGTGAGTGTGTGGCTGGTGGAGGATAACCATGTCTTTCGCAACACCGTCGTGCGCGTGTTGAGCCACATTGACGGCATAGAGTGTCCCCAACATTTCTCCAACGCCGAAGACGTGCTCGACGCCATGCTGGGCGGCGGCGTCCCGGATGTAATTTTGCTGGATGTGGAATTGCCCGGTCAGAATGGCATTGATGCGATCCAGAAAATCAAATCCATTTCGCCCTCCACCC
>Ga0181535_10000728_pt1 | contig 47212 bp, 40 predicted proteins | sample PEATcosm2014_Bin_44_FD_119774 | JGI IMG/M metagenome (GOLD analysis project Ga0181535, IMG submission 119774) | Peatland microbial communities from MTU Mesocosm Facility, Houghton, MI, USA - PEATcosm2014_Bin17_30_metaG | ecosystem: Environmental > Terrestrial > Soil > Wetlands > Peat | place... | reverse complement strand
TCTGTCGCGATAGAATCGGTCAAGCGAAAGCCTTTCTCTGTGCCTTAAACACTGTCTTGTCAACATGTTTGTAGCACAAAAAGGCTTTCGCTAACTCAGGCTTCACGAATTATCCGGGTTAGGGGGCCGCAATCAATCATTTTTAAGCACGAGTGTTCTGAGGTTGCAGTTCATATCAAAAAATTGCCTGTCATCCTCAGTCCAGGAGGGAATGCTGATTCCTCTATGTCATTTCTGAAAACTGCTCAAACGGTTGAAACCTGCGGAATCGCAGAAAGCAATGAACTCCAGCTTGCCTATTCCGCGCCGAAGATCCGCCGGAAGAACCGCCCCACGCGCGTAAACAATCCCGCCTTTTTCTGCTGTGCGGGTGTCTGCGCTGGAGTGGCCGCGGCCATTGACCCAGTTCCATCCGGAGCCGTCGTAGTCGTCTGCGCCGCGTGGTCCGCGCCTTGATACATCAACGGTTCCACTATCGCCGGACCGGAAGCATTCCCCGCTGGGCCCGGAGCCGGCTTCGGCATCGGAGCGAGCCCCTCACTCTGCGCCAATGGAAACTCGTTCCCCTTCGGCGTGGTCGGCGGACACCCGCACGATTCCTTTTCTTGATCCACAACCTCGTGCAAGCTGCCGTGCTGGAACATCACCCGCTGTCCCGGCTGAACCCTGTAGGCCCCGCCTTCAAACACGCTTGAAACAAGCACGTAAGGAGCGTTGGCCCCGGTGTTCCACCCCAGCGACGAAGACCCATCGCCGGGGATCCCAGAGTTATCCACGCACGTGTCCCCCTGCGAGCCTAGCCGTACCTTCACCTCTGCCGCGCCGGGCCCGCTGATCAATATCCGAAAATCGGGCGTCAGCAGAATATCCGTATCGCGCAGTGTCGCCGCCCTGGCCGCAAAACTTATTTCCACGGCCCCATGATCTATCGCCATTAGCAGTCCGGGGGCATCCCCTGAAGAAATGCTGGAGTCCGCCGCCAGCTTCACTGTGGTTGAAGCGCAAACATGCAATTCGCCCCGGTGCGGCAAAATTACCCGCGTCGTCTGCCCTGCTGCAGTCACCGAGCCGCTGGCCACAATGATCGCCTTGCCGCCCGTAACTTCGAGCGCGCCCGTTACGGTAGCTGCCTGGTCTGGATTGCTGCTGTCGAGAGGGACAATCGCGATAGGCGCTGCCTGCGGCGTAAGTGTCTGAGCAGCGGCGACACTCTGTGGAACAACTGCATCAACTGCCGCTAGCGCAAGCACTGCGACGAGCCAGACGAATCCAAACCTGCGCGTGTTTGCTCTTGCGATCCAAGGCATTGCCGTTACATTTCCAGGAAGTTGCGAATCATCTGGTGTCCGCCTTCGGTCAGCACGCTCTCGGGATGGAACTGCACGCCCTCAATCGGCAAGTGCCGATGCCGCAAGCCCATAATCACCGTTCCCCCCGAACCGTCCGACTCCGGCGTCCGCGCCGTAACCTCAAGCTCGCCGGGCAGCGACTTCTCGGCCACAATCAGCGAGTGGTACCGAGTGCAGGTAAGCGGCGAAGGCAGACCCTTGAAGATGCCCTTACTGTCATGCTCCACGGGGCTGGTTTTGCCGTGCATCAGATTGTGGGCGCGCACCACCTCGCCCCCAAACGCCTCGCCGATTGCCTGGTGTCCCAGGCAAACGCCGAAAATCGGCGCTTTGCCCGCCATATACCGTATCAGCGGAACCAGAATTCCCGCATCGCTGGGCGTACACGGGCCAGGCGAAAGCAGGATGCGCTCCGGATGCAACGCTTCGACCTCTTCCACAGTCAGCTCATCGTTGCGGCGAACCACAACCTCTGCGCCCAGCTCACCCAGGTACTGGACCAGGTTGTAAGTAAACGAGTCGTAGTTGTCGAGAACGAAGACCATAGTGAATTCCAGTGTAGCGCGTGGGCGGCGCAATCATGAGACTCACGTATTTCACGTAGATTAAGCTTCGAGATCGCCAGACAGGTTGCACACCGGCGACGCATCTGCAAAACTGACACAGGTTGCTCACAATGGTTCTTCACTTTCTCGTTCAGGGACGCGTGCAGGGAGTAGGCTTTCGCTGGTTTGTCCACCGCGAAGCCAGCGAACTAGACCTGCGCGGCTGGGTCCGCAACACCGAGGACGGCGAAGTCGAGGTTGTCGCTTCCGGCAGCCAAGCCGATCTGGCAGAACTTCGCGCCATCCTTCGCCGCGGACCTCGCGGCAGCCGTGTTGACCGCCTCCTCGAGCACTACCTCGACGACAGAGAGGCCGAAGACCTAAGCTCCTTCAGAATCGACGGCGCCTGGTAATCGAGCCTCGATGCCCGCTCGCTTTCTCTGTTTCCTGTTCCCCGCTCCTCTATAATCTCTAAGGAACCCAAATCGAGGAGCGATCGTAGCAATGCCCGAAAATACTATGCCCATTAACGTAGAAGACCTCAAGAAGCTTGTACGCACCGTTCCCGATTTCCCCAAGCCGGGGATTCTCTTTTACGACATCACCACGCTCCTCAAAGACAAGACCGGCTTCGCGCAGATGATCGACGCGCTGGCGGCGCACTATCTTGAACAAAAGATCGACCTCGTCCTCGGCATCGAAGCCCGCGGCTTCATCTTTGGTCCGGCCCTCGCCTATCGCCTCAACGCCGGATTCGTGCCCGTGCGCAAGCCGCGCAAGCTACCCGCCCCTGTCGCCCGCGTCACCTACGACCTCGAGTACGGCTCCGACACGCTTGAGATCCACATGGACGCGATTCAGCATGGCCAGCGCGTAGTACTCGTCGACGACCTGCTTGCCACGGGCGGCACCATGGAGGCGACCGTAAAGCTGGTCAAGCAACTCGGCGGCGACATCGCTGGCCTTGCCTTCGCCGTCGAACTCGACTTTCTCAAAGGCCGCGACCGCTTCAACGGGTACGACGTCTTCAGTCTGCTGCATTACAACGAATAGACGTCTTCAGGCGATTTCCTACTGTGCCGGCGTCTCTTCGTGCTGATCGGCATCCGGCATGACGTCCGCGGAATCGCCTTGCAGCATCTGGGCGTCCGCAAATCGATAGCCTACATACACGTCCGTCAGCAGATAAATGGGGTTCGACGGATCGTCTTCAATCTTCTTCCGCAACTGCCGCACAAACGTCCGCAGATACTCCACCTCTTCGCGGCAGTCGGCTCCCCACACTGCTGTCAGCAGCTTGGCATACGTCACAACGCGCCCAGCGCGACTCATCAGGCAGTGGAGAATATCGAATTCCTTTCGCGTCAAATGAACAGTCTGGCCGCGTTTTGTCACGTTGCGCTTCACCGGATCCAGGCGGATCTCCCCAATTTCAATCGGTGCGTCCTCGGCGCGCGCCGGCGCATGAACCCGCCGCACTGCCGCGCGAATCCGCGCTATCAGTTCCCGCGTGCTGAATGGCTTCGTAACGTAGTCATCCGCCCCGGACTCCAGCGCCTCCACCTTGTCCTCCTCCTGGTCCCGCACCGTCAGCATCAGAATCGGCAGCCTCGGCGTATTGGCGCGAATGCGGCGAAGCGTCTCAATCCCGCCAATGCCAGGCATATTCACGTCCAGAAGCACCACATCGTAGGTTCCGGAGCGCAGCAGTTGCAATGCCTCTTCGCCGCGCGAGGCCTCCGCCACATGAAAGCCCAGCTCAACCAGTGGAGGGCGCAATGCTCTGCGGATGGCCGATTCATCGTCAACAATAAGAATGCGTATTGCAGGCTGGTTCATCACGTTCTCCCTTTTTGCGTTGCGTCTGGAATGGCTGCAAAGAACGTGGTCCCCTCTTGCTCTTCGCTGGTAACCCACACATACCCGCTATGAATCAACGCCACTCGCTTAGCCACCGAAAGTCCAATGCCAGTGCCCGATGCGCGGTTGGCGTGGGTGGAGGAACGATAATAGCGGTCGAAGATGCGTTCCCGATCAGCCATTGGAATCACAGAGCCAAAGCTATGCACTGAAAAAATAACTTCATTCTTGTCATGCACTACGCGGATGGTGATTGTCGTGCCGAAGATGGAGTACTTGCAAGCATTGTCAATGTACTGGGTCAGCAACATCACCATCAGCTGCCGATCGCAGTAAAGAACCAGATCCTCATCCTCCAGATCGATCGCAACCTTCATGCTTGCCAGACGGTCCTTCAGACTTGCCAGCACCTCGTCGATCAGAGGCCCAACTCCCACCGGCGTCGCATGGATCGCCACTTCGCCGGCATCCAGACGCGCGGTGGTCAGTAATCGTGTCGTCAGGTCCCCCAGCAGTCCCGCCTGCTCGTCAATAAGTGCAACAAGTTCAGCCTGCCCTGGCGACAAGCGCCCCATCTCGTTCAGTCCGCTGCTTGCCGCGCGAATCGCGGTTAGCGGAGTCTTGTAGGCGTGCGCCAAACTATCCAGTACTGTCGCCCGCAACTGCTCGGTCCGGCGTTCGGTCTCAATCCGGCTTTCATTGGCGAAGGCGCGGTAGCGATCGAAAGTAATCGCTATCAGTGAAGCAATCGCATTGTTCGTCAGCGGGCTGGTGTCCCCGCGCACCACAAGACTGCCCACCGGCACTGACCCAAGCCGAACAACGCGCCGCCCCAAACCTGTTTCAGGGTCGTCGTCCGAGGTCTCAAAATAATAGACGTTCTGGGCTATCTCCTGCGGGTCATCGCTCCAGTAGCCAGCCTGGTAAACGTCGTGCAAGTCGGCGTCGAAAACTGCTACCGCTTCAAGCGAGAATATCTCGTGAACAAGCTCAGCCAGTTGAGCCCCAGGCTCTACGTGCAGATTCATCTGCAGCGTGCGCCGCGTGAACTCATAGAGATCGTGCATCTGGTGACCCCACGACTCCGCCTCGCGCGCATGTCCCGTTACGCGCGCTGAAAGCCTGCTCACAATGAGTGCGACCAATACGAAGGCAAGTAGCGTTACAGTATTGGCGGGGTCTTCCGCCAGCTTGAGATTTGTCTGCCGGGCGGTCAGGTAGCCGTGCGCCACAACCGCAGAGAGAGACACAATCACCGCCTGCCAGAATCCGCACAGCAGTGCCGTCGGTAACACAATCAGAAGATACAGCAGCAGGACAACCGGCAGCAGCCATCCGAACCAGTGCGCCACGGCCGCCACTAGGATTACTGCAAGGATTCCCAGCGCGCACTCCAGCGTAAACAGAAGAACGCGCGACCCTGAGCCACGCAAGCTTCTGCCGCCGAAAACAAAACGGCCGGAAATTGAGCTTGTAACCAACCCTCAACCACCTTCTGAAATTCACTAAAGTAAGACAGGACCTACAACCCGGTCACGTAGAGCAGCGGGCAAACCCTGCGCATCTCCGCGGTTCAACTGACGTGCCCAAGGCTATTCAACGGGAAACGCTTCTTAGCGGCAGACTCAGTTACCAATGAAAGCGTACGAAGATTTTAGCAGGTTCTTCATATTGTCTTTATGGGAATGCGTGTTGTCTCCCCCGCCGCATTGGTGGCGTAACTCCTGCAAAATCACGGCATCACCGACTCCATCTGGCGCACTTTCCAAGACTCACAGATTCTTTTTTCAATCCTCATAAGTTCTTTATGCCTTGTTTGCATTACTAGTGTTAATCCGTTGCGGTCGAATCGCATCTGATCGCAGCGCAGTACGATTGCAAATCTTTCCGATGAGAATCCTTAGGGCCGGGAAGCTCACGTGGGCTTAACGACTTCGTGTGCGCAAACTGCAAACTGCAATCAGCTATCACAAAGCCTCTTTCCCGCATCTCCGGCTGAGTTCATTGCTCGTCATACCAAAACTGATTTCTGGAGGAATAGTGCCGATGTTTTCTAAGCCGAATCGCATTCTGCAAACGATGGCCGAAGTTGCCATGGCAACCGCCCTTTTCGCTGGCGCGCAAACACCAGCTCCGGATGCCGCTCAGGCCCCCGCAACGCCGCCTGCTGCGGCCCCGGCGGCACCTGCAACAGCCCCAGCACCGCTTTCCACGTTTGTTCTCACGGGTCCGCTGCAATGGCTGCCGCCTGCGACCTTTGATGCCGGACCGTTTGGCAAGCTGTCCGTCAATGGCATCTTGACCGGTTTCGCGCAGTTCCAGAACAACCCGGTACCAGGAGACAACACGTCGCAAGCCACTCTGAGCAACGGACAGATCTTCATTCAAAAAGCGGACGGGAAGTTCCAGTACTACGTCCAGGCTGGCGCGTATACCATGCCGACGCTTTCAGCACCGTTCATGAACGCCCAAAATACCGTGAGCAACTACTACGGACCCGTTCCAGTTGCTTACGCGAAGTTACCGGTAGGAAAAACTACGACGTTCCTACTCGGCGCTCTTCCCACGCTGATGGGTGCCGAGTCCACGTTTACGTTCCAGAACTTTAACATCGAGCGTGGCATCCTTTGGAATCAGGAAAACGCCGTCAATCGCGGCGTCCAGGTGAATCAAACACTGGGTAAATACCTGACCGCTTCGCTCAGTTGGAACGACGGTTATTATTCCAACCGTTACTCGTGGCTCTCGGGCTCGATGACCTTTACAAAGGGACCCCACACGCTGGTGTACGACGGGATGGGGAACCTCTCGCAGACCGTCTTTCAAACGATGGCCACACCGATGCAGAACAACGGCTATATGCACGCGGTTATCTATACGTACACCAAGGGCCCATGGATCGTTTCGCCGTACTTCCAGTACGGCAAGCTGCCGACCAACGCGAAGGTCGGCGTGCCCACGGGTACATCCGCAACCGGCGGCGCGATCAATGTCAGCTACGCCTTTAAGAGCGGCTTCTCGATTCCGGTGCGCTTTGAATACCTCGGGAGTTCGGGCAGTGCTACCGATGGATCGGTCAATATGTTGGGCTTTGGAGCTGGCAGCTCTGGCACCACTTTCACTGCGACGCCAACCTACCAAAAGGGAGGAATGTACGTTCGCGGCGATCTCGGGTTTGTGGACGCATCGAACTTTACGAACGGAGATGTTTTTGGCAAGGCAGGAACAAGTTCGAACCAGTTCCGGGGCGTACTTGAATTCGGCTTCATCTTTGGCAACAACATCGCAAAATAACCGAATCGAAGCGTAGCTCCGCAGGGTGGCGACGTGCCGCTCTCTATAGAGTGCAACAGACTGGGAGCAGTTAAGGCTCAGTCAATTGTCACCGCATGGTTCGTTGCCTGCCTCGGCCCGAAGCGCTGATTTTTATCTCTCATCCTCATTTTGTCCTCATGAGTTGAGGGTTAGGCTGTCATCACATCAACAGAAATTGGCAGCTCCGGCCAGACGGGATACCAGTGTCACACCGGAGCCACCCCAATAACCTTCACAGGCGATCCAGCGTTCCATACGCCGCTCACAGGAACCAGAAGGATAGTTGCATCGGCCCGGATTGCATTCCAGATACGGGCAAGCCATTAGAGATTCCCGGTGGCAACCACTGGGAGCAGACCTACGAAATTCACTCTTCAGGAGAATGATCATGGCAGATCAAAAAGCACCTCAGATGCAGGCTACGCTCGGCCTTACCGGGCTGACCAGCAACGCAATGGCGCTCATCGCTCCCGGCGCCTTCCTCTGGCTCACCTTCTACATCCAGGCCACCACCGGCGTTACAGGCCAGCCCTCCACCGCACCAGCCATGTGGATCGGCATCTTCGCCGCCCTCGTTCTCTGCCTGGCCACCGCCGTAGCCTACGCTGAAATCTCAAAACTTTACCCCGGCACCGGCTCCAGCTATTACTACGCTGAGCAGGCAATGCTCTCCAAGGATGCATCCTTCAAGTACGCCCGCATCGCCAAGTTCATCGTCGGCTGGGGCTCGCACCTCTACTACTGGGTCTATCCAGGCGTCATGGTGGCGGTCACAGGTGTCTTTGTCGGATATGTCGTAGGCTTCCTCTATCCCAACGTCATGAGCGGCTCCAACCCGGGCCCTGTGTTCATGGCGCTCGTCGCGGTTGTCTTTTCCTTCTTCGTCGCCTGGATCGCCTCCAAGGGCGCGGGCGCTTCCACCGCGGTCAATCTCGCTATCAACGTCATCCAGATCTCCGCTCTGGTCGTCTTCAGCGTCTTGGCTCTTGGCTACCGTGCCAGCCACCCCTCCGGCACGCCCGGCTTCCAATACGATTCGCAGTCGCTGGCCACCTACACCTATCAGTTCGCCACGGCCAAGGATGGCTCCACAATGCGCGACGCCAGCGGCACGCCCCTGCCGTTGCTCGACTCTGCCGGCAAGCCGGTCCCCTTCCAGATCACCTACCCCACTACCGACGCCACCGGCAACTTCCTTACCCACCCCGACGCGGCCTCAGTTATCCTGCCACACAAGCTGAGTTACATGTTCATCCAGGCCACGGTTGCCATTCTCATCCTGGTCGGCTTCGAATCGGTAACCTCGATGGGAGGCGAGGCAAAAAACCCAACCAAACATATTCCCATAGCCGTCATCGCCTCGCTGCTCATCCAAGGATTGGCCTGCTATCTCTTTGAATACTTCGCGGCCAACTACTTTCTGAACTCCGGGTATACCATGGCAAGCGCTGCCAGTTCCGCGGCGCCCATCGGCGACATGATGATCATCGTCGGCGACGGTCTGCTTGGGCAGGGCCACGGCAAGTACTTCATGCTCGCCGAAGCCATCACGGTCTTCTTCGCGCTGATCGGCACCACGCTCAGTTGCATGAATACCGGCGCCCGCGTCACCTACGCTATGGGCAAGGACGATGAAGCCCCCGAACACTTCGGCATTCTCCATGCCGGGTCTCTCTCGCCCCGCAAAGCCATCTGGACTCTGGCCATCATCTCGGCAGTCATCGGCGTCGTCGCTGTCTCGCTCGTCTTCGGCGATGCCGGCGCTCCTACCGATGCTACGATCGCGGCGTTGCCCCACGGCATCTTCTCCAGCTTCGGTTACCTGCCGCATGATCAGATGGCGGCACTTCCCAACTCCCTGCTCGCCATTACCCTTACCTCCAACTTCGGCACTTTCATCCTGTATGCGCTCAGCTGCTTCCTCTGCATGGTGGCCTACCACAAGCGGCCTGACCACAACTTCCTGATTCACACGCTCATTCCCGGTTTCGGTCTGCTTGCAAACCTTATCTGCATGGGCTTCTACATCGCCGGCCCGGTCTTCGGCCTCGGGACATCAAAGGAACCGCTTCTGGCGCTCGGAATTTCCTTCGTCTGGGGCCTCTACGGAGCCATCTACTTCCTCCGTTCCTCCAAGGCCAAAGGCAAGGCCATCCTGCTTGAGTCGAGGTAGCTGCATCGGCTTCAAGCTAACCTAACCTCAACCGCTGGGTGGAATCTCTTCTGGATCTCTTCGCGGGGATCGAGAGCAGAGAACCACCCAGTGGCCATTTTCAAACTTTTGTTTCACAATCTTTAGCAGAACAACTTCCCGCAAACGACGGGAATTACCTCAAGGCGGCGGCGCCCATGTTGGATGTACAGTTCGGCCAGGCGAGCGATTTCGGCAAGGTTCGCACCAACAATGAAGACTCGATGGGGTCTTTCATCCCCGCTTCGCGCCATCAGGCACGATCCCACGGTTACCTCTTCGCGGTTGCCGACGGTGTAGGCGGCATGGATCTGGGCGAGGTCGCCTCGGCCACCGCCGTCTCGGTCATCGTCGAAGAATTTCCCAAAGCCCAAGCCGGTACCATGCTCATCAGCCTCATGCCGCGCCTTATTCAGCACGCCAATGCCGCCGTACACGACTGCTCCCTGGCCCCCGAGTACCGCGGAAAGAAGATGGCCACCACCCTCGTAGCCTGCGCGCTCCGCTACGATCAGGCCATCGTCTCCCATGTCGGCGACTCTCGCTGTTATCTCGTGCGTCAGGGCAAGGCACGCCAGGTCACGCAGGACCATACCCTGGTCAACGAACAGCGGAAGATGGGCCTGCTCTCCGCCGACGAAATCAAAGATTCCGATTCGCGACATGTGCTCATCCGCTCTCTCGGCCCCGAAATGTTCGTCTCGCCCGACACCACCGCCCTCACCCTACAGGCAGGCGATGTACTCGTTCTCTGCACAGACGGCCTTCACGACGAGATGAAAGAGCCCATGATCGCCGAAATCGTCTCCCAGAAGAAAAATATGGACGAAATTGCCCGCGAACTCGTGGCCAAAGCCGTCGAAATCGATGGCGGCGACAACACCACAGCCCAGGTCATCCGAGTACGCTCCGTCGAACAGGTGGGCATGTATCGTGGCCGCCCATACCGCCTCCCTGCCTGACCTTTGTCAAGGCTACGGGCACCAGAACGTACGTCAAGTTGGAAGAATGCACACGGGCCTGAACCACAGAAAGAGCGTTTCTTCCGCTTCAACCGCAATAGACTTACGGAATCCTTACTCCCCTTGCCACTTTTCCCTATAAAGTAAAAGAACACCACCCGACGGAGATCCCGCACGATGGGTTTTTATGACAGCCTTGAAGCCGGTTCGCAACTCGATTCCTACCGGATTGACGCCCCCGTAGCCCGCAGTGGCATGGCAACCATCTACTGCGCTACAGACGTTCGCGACAACCGTGTCGTGGCCTTGAAAATCCCCCACCCGGACATGGAAGCCGATCCCATCCTCTCCGACCGCTTCCAGCGCGAGGCTGGCATCGGCGAAAAATTGAACCATCCCAACGTCATGCGCGTATTCGGCGGCGAAAAGCGCTCCCGCGTCTACATGGTCATGGAGTGGTGCCAGGGCAGGCTCCTCCGCCAGATCATGGATGAATCCAGGCTTCCGCATGATCGCGCTATTCGCATTGCCATCGGCGTCCTCCACGCGCTCGGCTACATCCACGCCAACGGCGTCGTCCACCGCGATCTCAAGCCGGAAAACATCATGGTCGACGAGAACGACAACATCAAGCTCATCGACTTCGGAATCGCCAGCGACGCTGCCGCCCGCCGCCTCACCTATGCCAACTTCACCGCTACTCTCGGCACGCCCAACTACATCTCCCCAGAGCAGGTAAAAGGCAAGCGCGGCGATGGCCGCTCCGACATCTATTCCATGGGCGTCATTCTCTACGAGATGCTCTCTGGCAAACTCCCCTTCTCCGGCCCCTCGCCCCTGGCGGCCATGAACGACCGTGTCCTCAACCACCCCGTTCCACCCAGTGTGGCCGACCCTTCCATCTCGCCCCAGTTGCAGGAGGTGCTCTACCGGGCTCTTGAAAGAGATCCCCAGAACCGCTACCACACCGCTCAGGATTTTCTCCACGATCTCGAACACCTCGACCAGGTCGGTGTCGAAGACCGCGATGAGCTGCGAAACTGGCAGCGGCGCAAGTCCCACCTCTCCCGCAAAATCATCTACTACTGCGCCTTGGCAATGATTCCCGTCGTCATTCTCCTGCTTATGATGCTCGTCGCTCGTCACCATTGAGAGCAATACTTCGCCCGCCGGTTTTGCTGCAAATCTTCACGGGTTCTTTATGCGTCAAGCTCTACGATCTCTTTGAGAAGCCTCAGGTTTCCACGCCAAAAGGAGATCCATGACGAAGTACAAACTCGAGTACATCTGGCTTGACGGCAGACAACCCATTCCTGAACTTCGCGGCAAGACTCAACTGAAGACTTTTGAGACGCCGCCCACACTTGCCGATCTCCCTCTCTGGGGTTTTGACGGCAGCTCTACCATGCAGGCAGCTGGCCACAAGTCAGACTGTATTCTGAAGCCCGTCGCTTCTTATCCCGATGCGGCTCGCAAAGACGCCTATATCGTTCTCTGTGAAGTCATGCTTCCCGATGGCGCCCCGCACCCCACCAATGCGCGCGCCACCATCGAAGACGACCCCGATCTCTGGGTCGGTTTTGAGCAGGAATACTTCCTCTACAAAGACGGCCGCCCGCTCGGCTTCCCCAAGGAAGGCTATCCCGGCCCTCAGGGCCCCTACTACTGCGGCGTCGGCTACAAATACATGGGCTCAATCGCCCGCCAGATCGTCGAGGAGCACCTCGACCTCTGCCTCGCCGCCGGCATCAATCACGAAGGCATCAATGCCGAAGTCGCCAAGGGCCAGTGGGAGTTCCAGATCTTCGCCAAGGGCTCCAGGAAGGCCGCTGACGACGTCTGGACTGCTCGCTATCTGATGGCCCGCCTCTGCGAGAAGTACGAAGTCGACTTCGTGCTCCACTGCAAGCCCATCAAGGGCGACTGGAACGGCTCCGGCATGCACACTAACTTCTCCACCAAGTACATCCGCGAAACCGGTGGTAAGCCTTATCTTGAAGCCCTCATGGCCGCCTTCGAGAAGAACATCGCCGACCACATCGCCGTCTACGGCCCCGACAACCACCTCCGTCTCACCGGACTCCACGAGACCCAGGCCATTGACAAGTTCAGCTACGGCCTCTCTGATCGAGGCGCATCCGTCCGGCTGCCGGTCAACTTCATCAAGAACGGTTACAAGGGCTACCTCGAAGACCGTCGTCCCAACTCCGAGGCCGATCCCTATCAGATCATCTCCCAGGTCCTCAAGACCATCAACAGCGTTCCCACCCCGTAGGGAGTTGCGTTACACAAGAAATCCCGGCTGCCTCAACAAGGCAACCGGGATTTTCATTTCCGTGAGAGTGCTTCAAAAATACGATTACAGCCAACCCAATCGGCTTCGTCACCCCGCGAGGTCATGAAACCCCACCATCGCGTATCACCCGCTGACTTGTTGACTCGCTATCCCCGCGTAGCGGGGGCTAACTTGCTGCTTTTTTCCTCTACGCCGCAATCTCCTCCGCCACCGCCTCCGCAGCCGCAACACAAGCCGCCCGATCCACATCCAAATGCGTCACCATGCGTATCGCATCGGGCGCAAAGGCGCTCATCAAAATGTTCCGCGCCTTCAGCCGCGCTACCAGTTCCGCTGCGCTCTTCTTACCCGTGAGCCGGAAAATCACAATGTTTGTCTCGACCTCATTCGGATCGATCGCAACGCCATCCATCGCAGCCAGCGCCTCGGCCAGCATACGCGCATTGGCGTGGTCCTCGTGCAACCGTCCAGGCCCCTTCTCCAGCGCAATCAGCCCAGCCGCCGCCAAAATCCCAACTTGCCTCATACCCCCGCCCAGCGCCTTGCGGAAGAGCCTCGCCCGGTCGATCAACTCCGCTGAACCCGTCAGCATCGACCCCACCGGCGCACCAAGCCCCTTCGACAAACAAAACATCACCGTATCGAAGCCACGCGTCAGCGCCTTCACATCCACGCCCAGCGCAGTTGCCGCATTAAAGATCCGCGCGCCGTCCAGATGTGTCGGCAGCTTCCGTTCCCTCGCACCAGCCCAGATCTCTTCCAACACCGGCACCGGCGTGCAGCCCCCGCCGGCCAGGTTTGCCGTGTTCTCAATCTCGATCAGACCCGTAGCCGCGCGAAACGCCCCACGCGCAAAGATAGCCGGCTCAATGTGCTTCCATGTCAGAATTCCACGTTCAGCAGCAACTGCCCTCACCAGGCACCCAGAGAAGACAGCCGTAGTCGCCATCTCCCAATCCAGAATGTGTGCCCGCGATTCTGCAATCACTTCCTGCCCCGGCTGCGTCAGCAGCCGGATCGCAATCTGGTTCCCCATCGTGCCCGTCGGCACAAACAGCGCCGCCTCACGCCCAAATGTCTCCGCCGCACGCCGCTCCAGAAGATTCACGGTTGGGTCTTCGCCATAGACGTCGTCCCCCACCTCTGCCGCCGCCATCGCCGCCCGCATCTCCAGCGTAGGCCGCGTCACCGTATCCGAACGCAAATCTATAATCCCCGCCACTTTCCTGTCCTTCTTGTCTTTGGATTTATTACGATAGAACGAGATCTCACAAGGAAACAGCAGCGCCAACTGTTCCCTCTTCCCTGTTCCTTGCCTTTACGGTATCTGCCCCATCGGCATCTCAATCACCGGCGTCCGCTTCCCATCCTTCGACGCATACGCCCAAAGCCCATGGAAGTTCTGCCGTATCCCCGGCTGTGCCTTCAGCAGTGCGCTGAACACCGCAATCGCTTCAGTCCGCTGCGCCGCCGCATCCGTTACGCCCGTCGCCTCATACACCACCGCCAGGTCCGCCTGGTGCAGCGTCGGGTCAAGCAGCACCGCTTCGATCTTCCAAGTCCGGTCGCCGCTTGTGAGCGAATACGGAAACACCTCCTGCGGCCCGTCTTGAATCTGCGCCTGCTCCTGATGCAGCTTTTCCAGATTCGGCGACGAAATAAAGTCCAGCGGCAGCAGCAGGTATCTTGCCGCGTCGTAGGAGTACCACGCGCTCCATGGGTCCACCTTTGCAAGTCCACGCGCGCGCGACCAGTACCACACGCCGTCATGCCCGTCGAAGATGCCCTGATGCACTGACAGGCCCGCCAAGCGCCACGACGCGCCATCCCAGGCCAGGATCAGCCCTATCTGCCCCGCCAACGGCGCCCCTACAGCATCGGCCAGCACCACGGCGTACCGTCCTGGTGGCAGCGCATGCATCGTGATCGTCACCGTGAGCGTACCGCTCGCGTTCGAGCAGAAAAACTGCGCGTCGGCGACTGCGGTCGCGTTGGCCGCATCCAGCAGGTACACGCTCCGCAACTGAACCTGCCCGCCCTTCACCAGCGGAGCCGCCTGTTCAATAGCCCCGCGAATCCCGCTCCACTCCGCAGCCTCCGCGGGCAGCATAGCCGCCTGCAAGGCCGACTCGTCCTGTTCGACCACCGCCCCTGCCAACCTGCCGCCAACCGCTGTCAAAGCAGCTCGATCCTCTGGCGAAAGCTCTGCCTGTGCCGTGCACGTAGCAGCACGGCTCGCTACCGGCAAAGACAATAGGGCCACGAGTGCCCAAACCCTCCAGCAGCGGCGCATCTCCACCAGCATCTTCGGTCATCCTCTCTACCCCGCGAATCCCCTTTTCGAGCGTCCGTGGGCCACTGTTAGTCTAGTACAGTAGAGCGGTGCGGAATTCGAGCAGCTTGAGTCTAAACAGGAGCTGCAACGAAGCCGCCGGCCAGGGAAGCCCACTCTCATGCGCACAACCACGACTGCACAACCCCATATCGAGCAAAATCTCTGGCCGGGAACGACGCCTCCCTTCCTCGCTCAGATTCTCCTCGCTTTCATTTTTGCGGCCGGCTCTCTGCTAGCAACTGCGCAGCAAACCGCCACGCACAAGCCAGTTCATCACCAAAAGCGTACCTCCTCCATGCCGTCCGCAGTCGCAATCCCTCAGCCCGCATCCGCGTCAACTGCCCCGATCGCGCCCAAGCCCCCAGTCTGGCCCGCCAACGACCGTCCCACCGAGGCCACCGTAGTCTGGAACAGCCAGGGCCTCCGCATTGAAGCCTCCAACTCAAGCCTGCGGCAAATCCTGAAGGATGTTGCCGCAGCAACCGGCGCAAAAGTTGACGGCCTTGGCCTGGATCAGCACATTTCAGATCAGCGGATCTTCGGCTCCTACGGACCCGGCAATGCGCGTGATGTCCTCATCCAGCTCCTGGACGGGTCAGGCTATAACCTGCTTCTAATTGGCGACCAGGGCCAGGGAACCCCGCGGGAGATCGTTCTCAGCGCCCAGACCACTGGAGCCGCACCGCTGGGAGCTGCGCCGCAAGCTGCCGAACCGCCAGGGGCCAACGACCAATCAGCCGGAAACGGCGAAAACGCCGATGCCGACGATCAGACGCAACCCCAACCACCCTCGCAAGTGCCGCCAAATATGCGCAACGGCTTTGCCCCAGGCGCACCACCGCGCACTCCCCAGCAGATCATGCAGGAAATGCAACAGCGCCAGCAGCAGTTACTGCAAGGCGACCCCCCGCAGTAACTAAACGGCAGTCATTTTTTCAAATTTTGAAGGTTTGTTCGCCGAAATACCGAACAATTTGCCGCAAGATCAAAGCACGCGCGCCACTTCCGGATGAGCCTTCACCGGTACAGGCCGCTTTTGCGGTCGCAGCAACGCGAAACCAACGCGCAGAATCCCATAAGCCGCCAAAATTCCAAACGCCATTGACCCCACAGTCGCACAAACCAACATCGCCAAATTCAACAAATCCGTCATCGATCCCGCCTGAATTGATTGTGCCAAGGATTGCAATGAGCACGTTCAAATGCCCAAAAAATATTTCTTAAACAGTTCCAAAAAGGTTAATGCGATTGTCTCAGGAATTCCGGCCGCGTTGACCCTTGTTTCTATTGACCAATAGAATACACTCAAGGTCTGCGAATGCGGTGATTTGCCGCACAGCTCCCTTGAAAGCGTCCTCTGTCCCACTTTCCTCACCATGGCCATCACCCACATCTCGGTGCGCGGGGCGCGCCAGCACAACCTGCGCGACATCAGTGTCCGCATCCCCCGCAACACGCTCACGGTCGTCACCGGCCTGTCCGGCTCCGGCAAAAGCTCGCTCGCCTTCGACACCATCTACGCCGAGGGCCAGCGCCGCTATGTCGAAACCCTTTCCGCCTATGCGCGTCAGTTCCTCGACCAGATCGAGCGCCCCGATGTCGACTCCATCGAAGGCCTCAGCCCCGCCATCTCCATCGAGCAGAAAACCACCAGCCGCAGCCCCCGTTCTACTGTCGGCACCATCACTGAAATCTACGACTACCTGCGTCTCCTCTACGCTTCGGTCGGAACACCGCATTGCCCCAACTGCGGCCGGCCCATCGCCCGTCAGACCGCCGAACAAATCGTCCAGCGCATCTTTGAACTCGGCAAAGGCGAGCGCGTTACCGTCATGGCGCCCGTCGTGCGAGGCCGCAAAGGCGAGTTTAAAGATTTGCTCGATCAGCTTGACCAGCAAGGCTTTCGCGCCCGCGTCGACGGCGAGTTGCGCGATCTCTCTGAGCCCCTCCTGCTCGATCGCCGCAAGAATCACACCATTGAAGCTATCGTCGACCGAATCCTCCTTAAGCCCTCCGCCACTGACGCTCCCCCGCAGCCCACTGGCAAGCCCTCAGTGGAAAAGCGCCTCGATCAGGCCGTCAGCAAGGCCCTCCAACTCGGCAACGGCCTCGTGCTCGTCGCCGTCACGGGTGGCGAAGAGCAGCTATTCTCCTCCTCCATGGCCTGCCCAGACTGCGGTCTCGATGTGCCTAAGCTCGAGCCCCGCAGCTTCAGCTTCAACTCCGCTTTCGGCGCCTGCCCGGAGTGCCACGGTCTGGGCTCGCTCTACGACCTCGATCCCGCCAAAGTCATCACCGACTGGTCCAAGCCCCTGCTCGATGGTGGCCTCGGGCCCGGCTCGTCTTCCCAATACTTGCTTAAGCTCATGCATCTTGCCGCCGACCGCTACAAGATCGACCTCAAGCTTCCCTTTGAAGACCTGCCCGTCAAACACCAGCACATCCTCGTCTACGGCCCGCCCAAGAATGAAGCTCCCCGAACCGGCTTCCACGGCGTTTTGAGTTTTCTCCGCGACAGCATCGACGAAGCCCGCAGCGAAGGCTACCGCGAGTACATGATGAACTACATGTCCGCCACGCCCTGTCCCGTCTGCCGCGGCAAGCGCCTCCGCCCTGAATCCCTCGCCGTCAAAATCGGCGGCCTCTCCATTGCCGACTTCACAGCCCTGCCCTTGAACCGCGCGCTCTCCGCCGCCATTAACTTCACCTTCACCGCGCGCGAAGCTCTGCTGGCCGAGCGCATTCGTCATGAAGTCGTCGAGCGTCTCGAGTTCCTCTGCGCCGTCGGGCTCACCTATCTCTCCCTCGACCGCAACGCCGCAACTCTCTCCGGCGGCGAAGGCCAGCGCATTCGCCTAGCCACCCAGATCGGCTCTCGCCTGCGCGGCGTCCTCTACGTTCTCGATGAGCCCTCCATCGGCCTCCACCAGCGCGACAATAACCGCCTCATTCAGGCCCTCGAACGCCTCCGCGATCTCGGCAACACTGTCCTCGTCGTCGAGCACGACGAAGACACCATCCGCCACGCCGACTACGTCCTCGACCTCGGCCCCGGCGCAGGCCGCCTCGGTGGCCTTGTCGTCGCTGAAGGCACGCCCGCGCAGATCATGGCCACTCCGGAATCCCTGACTGGACGCTATCTCTCCGGCGCAGCTACCATGCTGCATCGCGCCAAGCCCCGCCCGCTTACCGGCAAGTGGCTCGTCATCACAGGCGCCCGCGAACACAACCTCCAGGACCTCAACATCCGGATTCCCCTCGGCGTCATGACCGTCGTCACCGGCGTCAGCGGCAGCGGCAAAAGCACGCTCATCAACGACATTCTCTATCGCTCGCTCGCCAAAACCATCTACGGCTCCCGCGAAGAACCCGGCGCGCACGAAGCGCTTACCGGCGCCGAGCAGCTCGACAAAGTCGTCCGCATCGACCAGTCCCCCATCGGCCGCACTCCGCGCTCCAACCCCGCCACCTACACGCAGGTCTTCTCGCCCATCCGCGATCTCTTCGCCATGCTCCCCGAGTCCCGCGAACGCGGCTACAAAGCCGGCCGCTTCAGCTTCAACGTCACCGGTGGCCGCTGCGAGGCCTGTTCCGGCGACGGACAGCGCCGCATCGAGATGAACTTCATGCCCGATGTCTATGTGCAGTGCGAAGTCTGCAACGGCCGCCGCTACAACCAGGAAACGCTCGCCGTCAAGTTTCACGGCCACTCCATCGCCGACATCCTCGACCTCACCATTGAAGACGCCCTGCCCTTGCTCGCCGACGTGCCCCAGGTCCATCAGAAGCTGCAAACCCTCGTCGACGTAGGCCTCGGCTACGTGCACCTGGGCCAAAGCGCCACCACTCTTTCCGGCGGCGAGGCGCAGCGCATGAAGCTCGCCCGCGAACTCTCCAAGCGCCAGACCGGCCGCACCCTCTATCTGCTCGACGAGCCCACCACCGGACTCCACTTCGACGACGTCCGCAAGCTCCTCGAAGTCCTCCATCGCCTCGCCGACCTCGGCAACTCCGTCATCATCATCGAGCACAATCTCGACGTCATCCGCAACGCCGATTGGGTTCTCGATCTCGGCCCTGAGGGCGGCGAAGACGGCGGTCGCATCGTCGGCGAAGGCCGTCCCATTGAAATCGCCGCCACCCCCGGCTCTTATACCGGCCAGTTCCTCATGCGCTACTACACTGACAGTAACGGCCGACTCATCAAAGCAGACCCCGAAGACGATGTACTATCGGTAGCAGCCGCAACTGCGGACGAGCCTCCAGCGCCATTGAACGGATCGGGCCGTCCCGCCGCAAAAAAGCGCGCCAAGGCAAAGCCTGTAGACGGACAGAGAGAATACAAACGAGCCACTCGCTCAAACAAGAAGACCGGCCGCCCATGACCACCCAGCCCGAACACGACCCCCAACTCGACGCTGAACTCGATTTCGATCCCAGTTTCGAGACCGCCGCATCCCCCGCGGACACCTCCCTCGGCGATGCCTCCGCCGTGTTCCTCGATGCGCTTGTATCCGATACAGCCCCAGCTTCCCAGCCTGCTGAAATGCCTGTCCCGATGAAGGGTACGGGCTTTAGCCCGTACATAAATCCGTCGGAAGAAGGAAGGGCTTTAGCCCCCGAGGTTTTCTCTTCGGACTCTCCGCCCAAAATTGACCCTATTTCCGCAGACTGTGAAGCTGCTCGGCCCGAAATCCTCTTCATGCCCGCACCCGAGACTGCCCTCGTCCCGCAGTCTGCCGACGGCCACGATATATCGCCTCCCGAGCTGCCGCTCTTTCAATCCTGGACCCTGCCCGAGGTTTACCCCCCGGTCCGCACGCCGCACCTGGGTCATGTCGCTATCCTCGGCGTCTTTCTCTGCTCCGGCCTGCTTTGTGCCAGCCTTCTCATTCGCTCTGCTCTACACTTTCATCTCTTCGGAATTACCACAATTCAAAAGGCGGTCACCGACGTTCACTACACGCTCGGCAGCGAAGCCGTTCTCTACCTCGTCACCTTGATCGCCTGCCTGCTGTTCTTCCCTCTCATCTGGCACAAAGGTTTCTTCGCTGGCATTCAATGGAACGGCGCAACTGCATTAAGACTGCACCGCCGCCTTTTCTTCATAGCCTCGGTCTGCTTTGCCTTGGCGCTCATCAACGGTCTCCTGCTTCCCGGCCCAAAAGACGCGCCCATCGACAAGATCTTCCGCACCCCCGGCGCCGCCTGGATACTCTTCGGCTTCGGCGTTACCCTTGCGCCCTTTTTCGAAGAGTTGTTCTTTCGCGGCTTCCTGCTCCCTGCACTCTGCACCGCCTTCGACTGGATTCACGAGAAAGTCACCCACGCACCCGTCCGGCCCCTCGACGAAAACGGACAGCCGCACTGGTCTATGACTTCAATGGTCATCGCCTCCATCGCTACTAGCGCACCCTTCGCTGGCATGCACGCCGCGCAAACTGGCTATTCCTGGGGCCCGTTTGTCCTCCTCGTCGGTGTCAGCCTCGTCCTCTGCTGGGCGCGCCTCAGCACCCGCTCTCTCGCTGCCAGCGTCATGGTCCACGCCTCCTACAACTTCCTCCTCTTTTTCCTCATGGCCATCGGCACCAGCGGCTTCCGCCATCTCGAAAAAATGTAAACATCCGTCCTGACTGCGGGCGATATGAATCTGGTCAAAAACTCCAAAATTGTGATGGGTCCGCACTTCAGCTCATGACTGGAAGAAACTTCCGTTCCCTTCACCCTAGCTGAAAGCTTAGAGCTAAAAGCTGTGCCTGCCTTTACAATCGAATCCGATGACTACCCCAACCTACGCCCAACAACTGCTCTCGCTGCTGGCCCGCACCAGCTTCCGCCTTGGCCAGTTCACGCTCTCCTCCGGCGGCACCAGCGACTACTACATCGACTGCCGCACCACCACCCTCCACGCCGAAGGCGGACGCCTCACCGGTCATGCCATCCTCGAACTTCTTGAAGAGAACAACATCGAAGCCGATGCCGTTGGCGGCCTCACCATGGGCGCCGACCCAATCGTTTCCAACGTCGCCACCGCCAGCGCCCAGCGCGCCCTTTCCACCCCCGGCGCTCCCCTCATTCACGGATTCCTTGTTCGCAAAACCGAAAAGGCACACGGCACAGGACGCCGCATTGAAGGCTTCTGCCGCAAGGGTGCGCGCGTCATCATCGTCGACGACGTCTGCACCACTGGCTCTTCCACCATCGTCGCCCTTGAAGCCGCCCGCGAGTCCGGCATGACCGTCGCCGCCGTCATCTGCATCGTCGAGCGCGAAGAAGCCAACGGCCGCCCCGCAGTCGAAGCCGCGGCAGCCGGCGCGCCCTTCCTTTGCCTCTTCACCTCCAACGACGTTCGCGCCGAACACATCCGCCAGCAATAAACACGAAGGGCCGGTTCGCATTGGCGAACCGGCCCTTCGGACCCGCAATCAATGGTGCGGGGATGACTCTTTGTTGCCGCTACAGTCCTGGTCCCTCGTTAGCTGCACTCTGCTGCGTAGCCTGGTCGCCCATATTGCTGAGCAACTGCACTTCGACGCGGCGATTCTTCTTCCGTCCGTCCGCCGTGGTGTTCGAGGCCACTTCCTGATCCTTGCCAATCCCGATCAAATAGAACCTGTGCGCCGCAATCCCGTACTTCGCGGCCAGATACTGCACCACCGCATCCGCACGACGCTGGCTCAGTTCATAGTTATACTGCGCAGACCCCGTCGAATCCGTCCCACCTGTCACTTCCAGAATGTAGCTCTTCGCTGATCCAAGCGAGGCGGCAAAGCTGTCCAGTTCTTCCTTGTCGTCCTTGGTCAACACGGCCTTGTCGAAGCCGAAAGTCACCGATACATCGGCCACCTGCTTGTACTGGTCCAGGCCCTTCACAACGCTATCCAGCGAGTCGGCGCGATGCACGGCATCATTGGCCGCCATCTCCGCATCGCCAGCCGCCTTGGTGGCGTTTTGTGCGTTCTCCGCAGCCGCATCCGCCGCACCCTGCGCATGGCTGATCCCTGCCTGTGCCCGGCCGTCTACCTCGTGAATCTGCTGGTTGTTTGCTGCCGTTTTTCTATCCAACTGGTCGGTGTGTTCCACCAGCGGTGCAGTCTGTGTGCGCACATAATTCTTTGTGGCGCATCCGCTCACGCCTGCCACCATTAACGCCGCCAGCCAAACAAATCCAAACCGATTCATACTCATTCTCCTGTCCTTCTCCACCAAGCGCGTCCAAAATGCCCGAAAACCCGCGAAGAAGGTTTCGTTTTCCACCTATGTCTTAGCATCTGGCTTGCCAATCGCCCGTTTCAACTCATCCTATTGAAATAACTTGCCTTATCAGAACTCACCCCAAAACGCCCCATCCCACGAAGTGTGTAGCTTTTACACGATCCGGTAAGGAATACGCACAGCCACTCCTCTGCCTCGCCTCATCCCGCTATCCTAAGAACGGGCCTCGACTTATGGATCTCTACGAAAAAATCCGGACCCTGCCCACCCAGCCCGGCGTCTATCTCTACAAAAACGCCGACGGCGAAGTCATCTACATCGGCAAGGCCAAGAACCTGCGCTCGCGCGTTCGCTCCTATCTCCTTGAAGCCTCACAGGCCAACGCAAAAACCGGTTCCCTTATGCGCGAGGCCGTCGACCTCGACTACATCCTCGTCGCCAACGAGCACGAAGCCCTCGCTCTTGAAAACAACCTCATCAAGCAGCGCCATCCCCGCTTCAACATCCTCCTCCGCGACGACAAGACCTACCCCTACGTCAAGCTCACCCTTGCCGACCGCTTCCCCAAAGTCTTCGTCACCCGCCGCCTGCGCAAAGATGGCGCCGCCTACTACGGCCCCTACTTCCCCGGCAACCTTGCCTACCGCATCGTCGAACTCATCCACCGCAGCTTCCTCATCCCCAGTTGCAAGGTCGACCTCTCGCGCTATCATCCCCGCGCCTGCCTGCAGTACTACATTCACCGCTGCCTCGGCCCCTGCGTCGAAGAATTGACCACCCCTGAAATCTATAAAGACGCCGTCCGCGACGCGCAGTTATTCCTCGAAGGCCGCCACGTTGAACTCGAGCGCACGCTTTCAACACGCATGACCGCCGCTGCCGAGTCCGAGCAGTTCGAAGCCGCCGCTCGCCTCCGCGACCAGCTCTCCACCGTCCATCAGCTTCAGGAGAAGCAGCGCATCGCCACCGCCGAGCAGAACGACGACTCCGACGTATTCGGCTATCACTTCGAAGACGGCAGCCTCGCAGTAAACCTCTTCCACATGCGCGCAGGCAAAATCGTCGACCGCCGCGAATTCTTCTGGGAAGACCTCCCCGACATCTTGGAAGCAACTCAAGATTCGGATGCCCCGAGTCTCGATTCTGAGACTAGCGAATCAACCGTCCCCTTCCATGCCGCCCACCTCTTTTCAGCTCTCCTCAAGCAGCTCTATATCGACCAGCACTACGTCCCCCGCACCATCCTCATCCCCGTCGACTTCGACGACCGCGAATCCCTCGCCGCTCTCCTCACCGAGCGCACCGGCCATCGTATCGAACTCGCTGTACCCCAGCGCGGCGAAAAGCGTTCCCTCGTCGACCTGGCCAGCCAAAACGCCAAGCAGTCCTACACTCAGCGTTTCCGCGTCCTCGAACCCTCGCGCAAAGCCATCCAGGAAGCCCTCGCCGATGCCCTCATGCTCCCCGAGTTACCTCGCCGCATCGAGTGCTTCGATATCTCCCACATCCAGGGCGCGGAAACCGTCGCCTCCCTCGTCGTCTGGGAAGATGGCAAGATGAACAAGTCCGCCTACCGCAAATTCAAAGTCATGACCGTCCTCGGCGTAGACGATTTCGCCTCCATGCGCGAGGTAGTCCACCGCCGCTACAAGCGCCTGAAAGAAGAAGAGCGGGAGCTCCCTTCCCTCGTCCTCGTCGATGGCGGCCTCGGCCAGCTCCACGCCGCCGCCGATGCCCTCGAATCCCTCGGCTTCACCTCGCAGCCCCTCGCCTCCATCGCCAAGAAGGAAGAGATCATCTATGTCTACGGCAACGAAGACGAGCCCGTAGTCCTCGACCGCCGCTCCCCGGTCCTCCATCTCATCCAGCTCATCCGCGACGAGAGCCACCGTTTCGCCATCGGCTATCACCGTCAGCGCCGCGCCATCCGCGATCGCGCCTCCGAACTGCTCGACATCCCCGGCGTAGGCCCCCAGACCCGCCAGCGCCTCTTGACCCACTTCGGCAGCCTCCGCGACGTTCAGCAAGCCACCGCCGAATCCCTCGCCGCCGTAGTCCCCCGCAAGACCGCCGAAACCATCTGGCGTCACTTCCACCAGCCGCAGCCAACCACCTGACAACTTTGCCGTTTGCCCATGAGCCACCCGCCGCCTGTCCTATGCTTCGTCCTGCCTTTGATACCCTTATAGAGATGACATACTGTTTCCCGGTTCGTTCGTTGGTTCGCTCGTCCCAACATTCGCTAAGTCTGGTCGGTTGATGGGCGAACTACTCGAACTGCTCCGCCGCAATCGCAATTATCGCTACATGTGGGCTGGTCAGATCGTCAGCGAAATCGGCGACAACTTCAATAACATCGCCGTCTTTGCGCTGGCCATGATGCTCACCCACTCGGGCATGGTCATTACCTTTGTTTTGCTGGCGCGTGCCGTTCCCGCCATCACCATAGGACCGCTCGCCGGTGTCTTGCTCGACCGCTTCGACCGCAAGCAAATCATGATTGCCAGCGATGTCGCCCGCGCCGTGGTCGCTCTCGGTTTCATCTTCGCCGTCACCTCGCACCGCATCTGGGTGCTCTACGCGTTCAGCGCACTGCTCATGGCCGCCTCGCCCTTCTTCTCCGCGGGACGTTCCGCCATTCTGCCCACGATTGCGAATCCCCAGGAGATCCATCTCGCCAATTCGCTTACGCAGACCACGCGCTGGTTGACGCTGACCATCGGCACCTTTCTTGGCGCAACAGTAATCGCCATCGGCTACAAATGGGCATTTGTGTTCAATGCTTTCTCCTTCGTCTTCTCCGCCTGGTGCATTTGGCACCTTCGCGCTCCGGACGCAAACGGCTTCCGTGTCCGCCGCAAACTTCTAGCCGAGGACGAAGGCATCCGGCCCTGGCACGAGACCCTCGATGGACTGCGTTACATGCGTTCGGTCCCTCTTGTCTTCGCCATCGCAATGCTTTCAGTCGGATGGGCCACCGGCGGCGGCGCAGCGCAGATACTTTTCACGCTCTTCGGCGAAGTGGTCTTCAATCGCGGCGCTTCCGGCATCGGAACCATCTGGGGCTGTGCCGGGCTCGGCCTGCTCTCCGGAGGAATCTTTGCCAACTGGCTCGGCAAGCGGCTCTCCTTTGAGGCCTACAAGCTAACCGTGCTCATCGACCTCATCGTGCACGGCGCTGCGTACATCCTCTTCAGCCGCGAGCCGCGCTTTGGCCTGGCGCTGGTGTTTATCTTCGTGTCGCGCTTTGCCATGGCCGTCAACTCGGTCCTCAACTATTCCTATCTCCTGCGCACGGTCGCCAACCGTTACCGTGGCCGCATCTTCGCTACTATAGATACTTTTGAATGGACCATGATGATGGTGTCCATGATGGGCGCCGGCATTGCCTCCATGCACTATAGCCCCCGCACAATCGGCGTCGTCGCCGGCATCCTGAGCTCGACCACCGCAATCTTCTGGTTCTGGGCCAACTCCACCGACCACCTCCCTCGCCCCGTTTTTGCCGATGGCCCCCACCTGCCTGAAATCAAACCCGATCACGCCGTCTAATTTGTCCCGCGCACCACCTGATCCAAGCCACGTCCTTTCTTATCTTCGCCCCGGCATCTGGAATCACCCCCGCGCCCCATGCTACCCTCACATCACCCCATGAGTTCAACCGGCCCCGAGCAATCCGCAGCCGCCCCTGCCAACCTGCCCCGCGTCCTGGGCGCACCCCAGGCCACCGCCATCGTTGCCGGAACCATCATCGGCAGCGGCATCTTCCTCGTCCCCTACGAAATGATGCGCGACGCCGGCTCCTCGTCCATCGTCTTCCTCGCTTGGATCGTCGGCGGCCTGCTCTCGCTCTTCGGCGCCATGACCTACGCCGAGCTCGGTGCCATGCTTCCCTACGCCGGCGGCGAATACGTCTATCTCCGCGGCGCGTACGGCGACACCGCCGCCTTCCTCTATATGTGGACCTGGTTCGCCGTCGCCAAACCCGCTTCCATCGCCGCCATGACCATGGGTCTCGCGCGCACGCTCGCCTTCTTCCCTGCCTTCCACTGGCTTACGATGCCCGTCGGTCCCCTTCAGCTTCTCTGGTCACAGCTGTTCGCCATCGCCGCCGCATGGCTAATCACCGGCCTCAACATCCTCGGCATCAAAAAAGCGGGCGACTTTCAGCTTGTCTTTACCATTCTCAAGGTCGTCCTCATTGCCGTCGTCGTCGCCTTCTGCTTCACCTCGCCGCTGGGCTCGTTCTCGAACTTCTCCACCACGCTACCCAACGCCCTAGGCGGTTTCGGCGGCTTCATGGCGGCTCTGGTCGCCACGCTCTGGGCCTACGACGGCTGGAGCGACCTGTCCGGTGTCGCCGGCGAAGTCCGCAACCCCGGCCGCAGCCTGCCCATCGCCCTCATCGGCGGCCTCTTCCTCGTCGGTGCGCTCTACATGGCCACCAACGCCGCCATTCAATACATCCTGCCCGCCGCGCAGATCGCCGCCAGCGACCGCCCCGCCGTCGCCGCCCTCACCGTCGTTGCTGGCCATGCTGGCGCGGGTTTCGTCGCAGCCGCCATGGCCCTCAGCATCTTCGTCGCCGTCAACGGAACCATCATGTCCGGCGCGCGCATTCCCTTCGCCGCCGCCCGCGACGGCCTCTTCTTCCGCCAATTCGCGCACATCCACCCGCGCTTTCAGTCCCCGTCCACCTCGCTCGTCATCCAGGGTCTGCTCGCCACGTTCCTTCTCTTGCTTCTCAGCCAGTTCCAGCAGTTCTTCGATCTCGCCATCTTTTCCGAGTGGCTCTTCTACGCGCTCACCGCCAGCACAGTCTTCGTCTATCGCCGTACCCGCCCCACCGCCAACCGCCCCTACAAAGTCTGGGGATACCCCGTACTCCCCGCAATCTTCGTCCTCTGCGCTGCTGCGATCCTTGTCTCCAGCTACGCCGACAATCTCAAAGCCTCACTGCTCGGCACTGCCCTGATGCTTCTCGGCCTGCCTGTCCTCTGGCTCGTCCGCAAACTCAACGGCCCCTCCACTCCGCACGAAAGTAGCTTTCAACTCTAGATTGAGTACCATAGACAAATGGACAATGCGCGCACTGCAGTCCGAATCGACAAGTGGCTCTGGGCCGCACGCTTCTTCAAGACCCGCGCCTTGGCCAGTAAAGCCTGCGACATCGGCCGCATTCAATCCAACGGCCTGCGCGCCAAGCCCGCTCGCGAAATCCACGTCGGCGACAAGCTCCAAGTCGAAAACGAAGCCGGCCTCTTTCAGATCGAGGTCCTCGCACTCAGCGAAATGCGCGGCCCCGCGGCCGTAGCGCAAACCCTCTACCGCGAAACTGACTCAAGCCGCCAAGCCCGCCTCAAGCTGGCCGAAGAGCGCAAGGCCATGCAGCAATATGCTCCGCTACCCGAGCGCAGACCTTCCAAGCGCGACCGCCGCCGCATCATCCAGTTCCGCAGCGGCTTATAGCTGAGGGAGTGGGCTCGAAGGGAGCGTGGGCCTTCACGCCCACGAAACAGGTCGCAAAAAACTGGTAGGCTTTAGCCCCGGGCCTTGAAACTCCACCGAGCCCACAAAAACAAACGAGGCAATACCCCGCACTCCTGCCGGGCATTGCCTCGCAATCTTTGCTCAAACTCTGCTGTAGCCGCTCTTACGCCAGCAGTTTCTTAACCTTCTCGTCAATCACTTCCTGCGGCACATAACCGACAATCTGATCGGTAACCTTGCCGCCCTTGAAAAACAACAGCGCCGGAATTCCGCGAATGCCGAAACGCGAGGGTGTTGCGGCATTCTGATCCACATTCACCTTGGCAACCTTCAGCTTGCCTGCATATGTAGCAGCCACGCCATCCACGATCGGCCCGATCGCCTTGCAGGGACCGCACCACACGGCCCAGAAATCCACCAGAACCGGCTGCTCGCTCTTGAGCACCTCCTGGTCAAACGTCGCATCGCTTACTTCCAAAACTCCCAATCCAGCCATGACTCTCCTTGCGGACCAACACTTTCTGAAGTGTACAGGAAAACCGCTTTCCTATAGGATGCCTAGACCCTGTTGAAAGTCGCAAAACGCGCCTCAAGTCTAAAACAGCATGCTGCCTCTATCTCCGCATCGATCAAACGGCAAATTCCTTAATCCAATCTAGTTAAACGAGATCTCCGAACAATCAAAAGCGCCCGGATCCCAAAAGGATCACGGGCGCTAGAGCAGCCCTCCCCCAGAACTGCCCACGCAGTGAATTTAGGTGTTAACTTGATAAATAGCAAGCAATCTTGAGTAACAAAATCAGTAACCAAACCTGTGGTGACTATCTAGAAAGATACCGCACCATATTCAAAGTTAACCTAAGAATAACCCCTCGCCTCAAAAAGGTTTGGGGCAATTTACCGTAGTCAGAATTCCTACAAACCTATCTGCTGGCTCGCCCCTATATCGACGAACCGGCAAGCTACGAGCTCCGCCTCTTGCTCGCCGCCCAGAGCTTTGCGAATCGCCGCTGAAGCCCGCTCCAGGCTCTCTTCACTCTCCACGATCGCAAGCACTGCTGGCCCTGCCCCACTCAGCGCCGCGCCAAGAATCCCGTGCGCCCCCACCAGCGGCAGCAGCACCGGCAGCAGTGGGCAAATTGGCGCCCGATATGGCTGATGGATCCGGTCGCTCATCGCCGTGTGCAGCAGATCGCCCCGCTCCTGCGCAAACGCAAGACCCAGCATCGCAACCGATTGAATGTTTGCCACCACATCATTCAGCGGATAGCTAGCCGGAAGCACCGCGCGCGCCTTGCTCGTCGCCAACGAATCCGCGGGAAGCACCACAATCGCCCTCCACTTCGCAGGAGGCGCCACCTGCGCCACATGAACGGTCTTTCCTTCGCAGCCTGCGGCCACAAACCCGCCCAACCAGCAGGCCGCCACGTTGTCCGGATGCCCCTCGAGCTGATAAGCCTCGTAAAGAATCCGCTCGCTGCTCCAGCCAAGCTGCCCATAGTGAACCGCCAGCGCAATCGCAGCCAGCCGTCCAGCAGCCGACGATCCGCACCCCATCGCCAGCGGAATCCCGTTGCGCATCCTGATCGCCAATGGCACAATCGGCCGGTCGTTGCTGACCAGCAGCCCTTTGTACGTCTCAAGAATCAGGTTGTCTTCAACGCGCCCGCAGCGATCCGCATTCCGTCCCGTCGCCGCAATCGAAAACTCGGCCGCAGGCTCCGCATCGATCTCAAGATAAAAATCCAGCGCAATCGCAGCAGAGTCGAAACCAGGTCCCAGATTCGCCGACGTCGCCGGCAGCCGCAGCCGCATTCCATCTGTTCGCATTCCATCTGTTGAGGACGCGTTCATCCCGCTCTGCCCTTCAACGTAGCCAGAACCGCCGCCGGCGTCGCCTCAACTGCAACCGCATCGCGGCGCAGCGCATCAATCTCCGCCTGCTTACCCACTTTCTCTTCTTCTGTCAGCAGCGTCCCGCGATGGAAGTCGATCGTGTAGTCGGCGTCCTTCAGCGTGTGCCCGGTCAGCAGCAGCACAACTGTCTCGTTCGACGCAATCTCCCCTTGTGCACGCAGCTTCTTCAGCCCTGCCAAGGTCACTGCGGATGCTGGCTCGCACCCCAGTCCCTCGCGGCCCAGCTCCGCCTTCGCAATCGCGATCTCTGCTTCGGTCACGTCCAGGCACCAGCCATCCGTATCCTGAATCACGCGCACAGCCTTGCGCCACGACGCGGGATTGCCAATACGAATCGCCGTTGCGCGCGTATGTGCCTCCACCGGCTGCATCTCCGCCCCATGATTCTCGGTCATGCTTTGCACCAGCGGATTCGCCCCCGCAGCCTGAATCACCGAGATGCGCGGCATCCGTGCCACCAGCCCCAGTTCATGCAGCTCGCGGAACCCCTTGCCCAGCGCCGAGCTATTCCCCAGGTTGCCCCCAGGAACAATCAGGTGGTCCGGAACGTTCCAGTCGAATGCCTCGGCAATCTCGAATGCGGGAGTCTTCTGCCCCTCCAGCCGGTAAGGATTCACCGAGTTCAGCAGATAGATCGGCGCCTCTTTCACAATCTGCGTCAGCAGCGTCAGGCAGCCGTCAAAATCTGTCTTCAGTTGGCATGTGATCGCGCCGTAATCCATCGCCTGCGACAGCTTTCCCCACGCAATCTTTCCATCCGGAATCAGAACCAGGCACTTCAGCCCCGCACGCGCAGCATAAGCAGCCATCGCAGCCGAAGTATTCCCAGTCGACGCGCACGCCACCCACTCGAACCCGCGTTCGCGCGCCACACTCATCGCCGCCGTCATGCCAGTGTCTTTGAACGACCCAGTCGGATTCATCCCCTGGTGCTTGGCAAAAAGCTGATCGATGCCCAACGCCTTCGACGTGCGCGGCAAGTGGTAGAGCGGCGTATTGCCCTCCAGCAGCGTAACCGCGTTGCCAAAGCTGTCCAGAATCGGCAGCAGTTCACGGAAGCGCCACACACCGGAGTGATCCAGCGTCTCAGCCGAGCTCTTCCTCTCGCGCCAAAGCCACTTCAGCGCCCCAGGGTTGGGACGATCCGGCCCGCGTCTCTGCCCCCACCCGGGGTATTCCACTTCAAACAGATCGCCGCAAACGGCACAACGGAAGTCAGGCAACGCATCCGCGCCCGCGATCCGTGCTCCGCACCCGAAACAGCGTAACTGGTGCAAATTGTCGTTCATACCTGCTGTTAGCCTACCAGCGTAGCCGGATTTTTGCAGTGAACAACCAATCAGGCGTCGGCCTTGCGCTTCACAAAACTAGAACCTGTCCCTGAAGTTCATATCAAAATTGACTGTCATCCTGAGCGGAGATTGGCGCGTTTTTGCGCCAATCGTAGTCGAAGGACCTGCGGTTCGGGTTCTTAACTTATGCAATGAACTTTATGGCCAGAGACCTAAAACCCCACCATCACGGGCTCCATCTCCAGCCGAATCCCAAATTTTGCCTCAACCACATCCGTAATCCGCCCCGCCAGCGAGCGAATCTCCTCCGCCGTCGCCCCGCCGCGATTGATCAGCGCCAGCGTATGCCGCGACGAAATCCCCGCCGCCCCCAGCGCATACCCCTTCTTGAACCCCGCCTGTTCAATCAGCCACGCCGCCGGAATCTTCACCATCCCGCCCGCGCTCGGATAAACCCGCAATGCCACGCCCGCATTCTCCGCGTACTGCCTCACCCGCTCCGCTACATCGCCGGCTACCATCGGATTTTTGAAGAAGCTCCCCGCGCTCCGGCAATCCGGATCGCCCTCCACAACCAGCATTCCCTTTGCCTGCCGAATCCCGCGCACAGCCTCCGCCACTTCCTCAAGCGACGGCGTCCCCGCCCAATCCTTGAAGTGAAACTTCAAATCCGCATACGTGATCAGCGGTGCTCCACCCTCCCGCAGCCTGTAATCCACGCGCGTCACAATGTACCGTCCCCGATCCACCGTGTTAAACCGGCTGCGTCGATACGAAAACCCACATTCCGCATTCGCCAACTCAACAAACGCCCGCTCCTTCACATCGAATGCCCGCACCCGATCGATGGCTGAAGCCACCTCCTGCCCGTAAGCGCCCACATTCTGAACCGGAGTTCCTCCAACCGTCCCCGGAATCCCCGCCAAGCACTCCAACCCCGCGCAGCCAGCATCTGTGCTCTGCCGCACGCAGTGCTCCCAATCCTCGCCGGCGCCAGCGCGAAACACTTCGCCCTCCTGCTCGATTCCCTTCACTGCAACCTGCAAAACCAGCCCGTCAAACCCCGCATCGGAAACAAGCAGATTGCTCCCGCCCCCCAGCACAAACAGCGCCGCCCCGCGTTCCCGCGCCCAGGCGACCGCCTCCACAATCTCGTCCTCGTTCCCAGCCTCAACAAACCACCGGCCCGGCCCGCCGATTCCGAAAGTCGTGAACGGCGCAAGCGTCTGATTTTCTTTCATATGCATCGCATAAAGCCTACACCACAGGCGTTTAACGGTAGAATAAGGACAGGCAACTTCCCTGCCGGAGGCAAACATGTATCCAGAACTGATGGTAATTCCCATGCGCGAGGAACTCGAACGCGCCGGGATCAAGGAAACCCGCACCGCCGAGGACGTAGACGCCGCCCTCGCCCAACCAGGAACAACCCTGCTCGTAGTCAACTCAATCTGCGGCTGCGCGGCCGGCAAGATGCGTCCCGGCGTCCGTCTGGCCCTCTCCAACTCCACCAACCCGCCCGACCAGAAAATCACCGTCTTCGCCGGCCAGGACCGCGAAGCCACCGAGCGCGCCCGCAGCTACTTTGAAGGCAACCCACCCACCTCGCCCGCCATCGCAATCCTCCGCGACGGCAAGCTCGTCTACCTCATGCAGCGTTTCGTCATCGAGCAGTCCACCGCCCAGCAAATCGCCGCCGAACTCTCCCGCGCCTTCGACGAATTCTGCGCCAAGACAACCGCGTAAACCAGCAAAGAACATTCCTGAAAGCAAAACGGCCTCCCGCGGGAGGCCGTTTTCGTTCCTGCCAAATCAACTCCCTCAATCCGCCTCAGCCGCCTTCGCCAGCCTCTGCACCTTGCTGTGCTTGATCGAATAGCCGAAATAAATGATCAGCCCGAACAGCAACCACCCAATCATCACTTCCCAGGTAATCAACGGAAGCCGTGTCATCAGAAACACTGCCGAAATAATCCCCAGAATCGGCACCAGCGGAACCAGCGGCGTCTTGAATGGCCGTGGCATATCGGGATTTCGAACCCGCAGAACCCATACCCCAGCGCAGACAATCGTGAACGCAAGCAGCGTTCCTATATTCACCAGCTTCGACAACTGCTCAATCGGCAGGAACCCCGGCATAATCGCCACAATGGCTCCAACCGTGATCGTGGAAATCCATGGCGTGCGGAACTTGGGATGTATGTCGGCCGCCCACTTCGGCAACAGACCATCTTTCGACATCGAGAAGAACACGCGCGACTGGCCAAGAAGCATCACCAGCATCACCGTCCCCAAACCGAAAACCGCGCCCACGTTCACCAGCAACTCGCCCCACCCGATCCCTGTTACCTTGATCCCCAGAGCCACCGGAGCAGCGACGTTCAGCTCCTTGTAGTTCTTCAATCCGGTCAGAATGGTAGACACAACAATGTAAAGCACCGTGCAGACCGCCAGCGACCCGAGAATCCCAATCGGCATATCCTTTTGGGGATTCTTTGCCTCCTGGGCCGCAGTCGAAACCGCGTCAAAACCGATGTAGGCGAAAAAGACCGATGCCGCCCCAAGCGCGATCCCATTCAATCCGAAATGCCCATGCCCGTCCGATGGCGGAATGAACGGATGCCAGTTGTGCATTGCAAGCGAGGGATGAAGAAGAAGGAAGTATCCACCCAGCACGATGAAGATACCCACAACCGTGAGCTTCACGAGCACGATCGCCGTATTCAGATTCGCTGACTCCTTGATGCCAATCACCAGCACCGTGGTAATCAGCAAAATCACCAGGATTGCCACCAGGTTGAAGAGCCCCGTAGCGTGCTGCAAACCAGCGCTCGACACGTCCACCGGAAGCGAAGTCAACGGCATCCACTGGTTCTGAAAGAACACCAGGTCTGTACCCGGCGTCGCCGTCAGTTGCGGCGGAATGTGGAGCCCCATCTGCGCCAGCAAGCTGTTGAAATAGCCCGACCAGCCCGACGCCACCGTTGCTGCGCCGAATCCGTACTCCAAGCCCAAATCCCAGCCGATAATCCAGGCCACCAGCTCGCCCAGTGTTGCGTAGCCGTAGGTATAGGCGGACCCTGCAATGGGAATGATCGATGCGAACTCCGCGTAACAGAGCCCCGCAAAGGCACACGTGATTCCGGCCAGAACAAAGCTCAGAGACACTGCGGGACCCGCGGCCGTGGCTGCCGCCGTCCCTGTCAGCACAAAGATCCCGGCGCCAATAATGGCCCCGATCCCAAGCGTGATCAGGTTCAGCGCGCCCAGAGAGCGCTTCAGCGTGTGCTCGCCCGTTTCGCTGGCCTCCCGGTTCAACATCGACATCGGTTTAATGCGAAGCAGCCTGGACATGGATCGGGGATTTCCTCCTCAACTGTTGGTTACAAATTCAGGTTGGCTACAAATTCACTACACTTCGGCTTGAACCGGTTTTGCCGTCCGGCGAGACCAGAATAAATAAACGGGAATGCCTAGCAGAACCAGAACCAGGCCCGGCCACGTGTACTGGGGCTTGTAACGCAATAATACGACACAAATCCATGCCGCCATCGCGATGTAGACCACCGGAAGCACCGGATATCCCCATGCCTTGTAGGGCCTCGGCGCGTCCGGCTTCTTGATACGCAGCACAAAAAGCCCCACAATCGTCAGGATATAAAACACAAGCTCCGCGAAAATAATGTAGTCCAGCAATTGGCTATAGGACCCGGAAACGCACAGCAGCACCGTCCATGCCCCCTGTACCAGCAGCCCCGCAACCGGCGTCTTGTACCGCGGATGCAGCTTCCCCACCGACTTGAAAAACAGCCCGTCGCGGCTCATCGCGTAGAAAACCCGCGCCCCTGCCAGCGTCATCCCATTCGCGCAGCCGAAGGTCGAAATCAGAATCGCCCCCGCCATCAGCCACGCGCCGCCAGAGTGGAAAATCTGTCCCAGCACCGCCGTTGCCACGCGATCCTCCGCCGCGTACTGAATCCCCCGCGCCGCCACCGTCGCCCCATTGGGATCCCCGTGCATCGGCAGCACCAGCAGGTAACCGAGCGACACCAGAAAGTACACGGTCAGTACAAACCCCGTTCCAAGAATCAGAGACAGTGGAAGATTGCGCTTCGGATTCTTCACCTCGCCCGCCGTAAACGTGACGTTGTTCCACGCATCGGCAGAGAACAGTGACCCCACCTGCACCACCGCCAGAATCGCAACTAGGTTCACCAGCGCCATCGGCCCGCCCACGCCCACCTGCACCGGATGCATCACGCTCCAGCCGGCGTTTTTCCAAAACGCGCCGCCTGCAAAGTTCGCATGCCAGGCCTCGGCACTGCGCCCTATCGTGAAAGCCAATAGGATCAGCGCCGCCAGAGAAATCGCCTTCGCCGACGTAAAGACATTCTGTATCAGAGCCCCCAGCCCCACCCCAAAGATGTTCACAATGGTCAGCAGAATCACAACTACGATCCCGGCCAGGTTGGCGGTGCTCACCCCAATCTCCATGTTGCCCAGCACCATCGGCCCCACCGGCAACGCCGGTACATGAGCGATATGCCACAGCCAATGTGTCGTAGAAATCGAAGGAAAGAAAACGCCCAGAAACTTGCCGAAGGCCACGCAAACCGCCGCAATGGTCCCCGTCTGGATCACCAGAAACAGCGTCCACCCAAACAGAAATCCCCACAGCGGCCCCAGCGATTCCCTCAGGTAGACATATTGCCCACCCGCCTTCGGCATCATCGCCGCCAGTTCCCCGTAGCTCAACGCCCCAATCAGCGTCAGAACCGCCGTCACCACCCAAGCGCCAAGGAAAAGTGCCGGCGAACTGGTGCCCCTCGCAATATCGGCATCGACGATATAAATCCCCGACCCGATCATCGAGCCGATCACGATCGCCGTCGCGCTGAAAAGACCAAGGGACTGCACCAGCCTGGGTGCGTCTCCAGACTTGCCTTCTTCTGAATGTGGGGTATTGCTGGGAGTTGTCACTTTAAAGATTCTTACTCGATTTCGCTCTCTATGTCTTTACTATTCTTCAACGTTCTCAAGCATCGCCTGCGAAGGGATGGAACGTGGCCCTCCAGCATTCCCCGCTGACTTGCTGACTTGCTGTCCCCGCGAAGCGGTGGCTGGCTTGCTGCCTTTGTTCCAACCCCTGCTCATCTGCCTAACGCAGTCGGGTGCCCCATCCTTGCCGCAGTTTCATCGCGGCAAGGGTGGGAAAACAAGCACTCCACCAACCAGCTTTTCTATTCCCCTATTGCTTCGGCAAATAGATACCAACAACCTTTGGGTGCCCCATCCTCGCCACGTCTTTGTTTTTGTGGCTAGGGTCGGGTAGTACGAAGACAGTATTTATTTGCCAGATCTATAGTCCCTGCAACTCCCCCACCCACCGTCGAAACTCCCCCGCCGGATCGGCAGCCCGAAAGATCGCCGCCGAAACCGCAACCGCCGTCGCCCCAGCCGCCAACACCAGCGGGGCCGTAGCCAGCGTAATCCCTGCCGCCGCCGTCAAAACCCGATCTGGCCCAGCCAGCGCCCGCAGCCGCCGCACGCCCTCAGGCCCAATCGGCGCCTTATCGGTCTGCTTTGTCGTGGTCGTATAAACCGGCCCCACGGCCCAATAATCCACCGGCGCCTCAAGAATCCCAGGCAACAGCCCCTCGCTGCCTCCAAACGTGCCTACAATTCGATCCGGTCCAAGCAGCCGCCGCGCCTCGGCAGGAGCCAAATCCCCCGCGTCCACATGCACTCCATCAAAACCAATCTGCTCAACCAGATCAGCCCGATCATCGAGAATTAACTTCACATAACCCGCAGGCAGAACAGCCCGCAGAAAAGCCATATCTGCCAGTATTTCGGCATCGGAACCAATCTTGTTGCGATACTCCAGCAGCGTTATGCCTGCATCCGCCAGCGACCCGCCCATCCGCCGAAGAAACTCAGCCCGCCCAACAGAAGGAATCGTCGAAGTATCAAGAATCGGATAAATCTTAGGAAATGAAAAAGTCATGCTTCAAGACTAGCCGCAACAGCCCCCGCCTGTCAGCGATCCACCAGAAACGCTCCAACTCTCCCAACAAGAAAGCCCCATTCTTGCGCGTTGATCCTGGCGCAAGGATGGGGCAGAAGCAGTCTTTCTATTCTCATTTCTTCTTACGTCTCATCCGCTGAAGGCCCATAAGTCCCCGGAATCGGCTTATCCAGCAGCCGCAGATAGACGCCCAGCTGCGCCCGGTGGTGGACTAAGTGATTCATCACCCACGTCCGCCAGACTTCATACTTGGTGTCATCGATCCAAGCCTGACCACCGGCCACAAACTTCCAGTTATCATCCCACTTCGCCGGCGCAAACGCGGCGAGCACAGCCTTCGCCTCCGCCGTCTCCGTATCGAACCGCGCTAGAAGCGCCTCTTTGCTCGCCGGCACGTAGGGCTCATACTTCTGGTCAGCCGCCATCTCGATCTTGTCCTTGGCCAGCGTACTCGTCGCCCATTGTCCAGCAGTCTCCGAAATATGCCCTGCCAATCGGCCCAGGCTCATCGATTTGGGGTGGGGTTTATAACTGAAATCCACATCCGCCGGAATCGCATCCAGAATCTTCCGCGTCCTGGCGACCTCGCTGTCGTACTCGGCGATCAGTGCTTTTTGAAAGTCCATCGAAGCAACCTCCTCTGTTGCAGACCAAGAATAGCCCATCCACGAACAAAAGGCGAAGAAAAAGTAGCAAATTCTCCCGCCGCCTCTGTGGAAAACATCTCCCCCACAGACTCCCTCACCCGCTCCGCAATAAATAGAATGCTGCCCCTACTTCGGCTCTTCCGGCCGCGCCGCCAGAAACCGCTCCATGAACCCGGTATCGAACTCCCCTGCCCGGAACCCCGAATCCTGGAAGATCTCCTGGTGCAGCGTAATCGATGTCTCCACACCCTGCACCACAAACTGGCTCAGCGCCCGCTCCATCTTCGCAATCGCCTCGGCCCGGTCGCAACCATGCACAATCAGCTTCGCGATCAGCGAGTCGTAGTACGGCGGAATCACGCCCTCCGCATACTGAGCCGTATCCACCCGCACCCCGTTGCCGCCGGGCACGTTGAACGCCGTAATCTGTCCCGCCGAAGGAGTGAACTTCCGCGGATGCTCTGCGTTGATACGGCATTCGATCGAGTGTCCGCGAATTTCCAGTTTCGCCGGCAAAATATCCTGCAATCGGTCCCCCGACGCAATCCGCAACTGCGCCTTCGCAATATCCACCCCGGTAATCGCCTCCGTAATCGGGTGCTCCACCTGGATACGCGTGTTCATCTCGATAAAGTGAAGTTGCCGGTCCGAGTCCATCAGAAACTCAACCGTCCCCGCGTTCTGGTAGCCAATGTCGGACAAGCACCGGCACAGTGTCCGTCCCAGCTCTTCGCGCAACTTCGGCGCCACCTGCAGCGACGGCGCTTCCTCGATCAGCTTCTGATGCCGCCGCTGAATCGAGCACTCCCGCTCAAACAGCGATGCCACATTCCCATGTTCATCGGCCAGCATCTGGAACTCGATGTGGCGCGGATCTTCGATGAACTTCTCCATGTACAGCTCGCCGTTTCCAAACGCATTCGCGGCTTCGGTGGTCGCCGCGTGGTAAAGGTTCGGCAACTCGTCGGCCGAACGCGCAATCCTCATCCCGCGTCCCCCGCCACCAGCCTTCGCCTTCATGATCACCGGAAACCCGACCTTCTTCGCCCAAGCCTGCGCTTCTTCAACGCCCGACAGAATCCCATCCGAGCCCGACAGAATCGGCACTTTGGCTTTCTTCATCGCCTGCCGCGCCTTTTCTTTTTCGCCCATCAGCCGCGTAATCTCCGGCGGAGGCCCGATGAACTTGATATTCGATGCCCGGCAAACCTCGGCAAAATTCGCGTTCTCGCTCAACAGGCCATACCCCGGATGAATCGCGTCCACATCCGCAATCTCGGCGGCAGAAATCACCGCGGGCACATTCAGATAGCTCTCGCTCAGCCGCGGCGGTCCAATGCAGATGGCCTCGTCGGCAAAGCGCACGTGCAGCGCATTGCGATCCGCCTCGCTGTAAACGGCAACTGTGCGAATCCCCAGCTCTCTGCAAGCGTTCAGAATCCGCAGTGCAATTTCTCCTCGATTGGCAACCAAAACCTTACGAAACATTCACGTCCTTTTAAGCGGGGTTAGCGTTGCTAGCGGCGCTAGCGGTGTTAGCGAGCCTACCAACCAATTCCCAATCTGCTCACCAGCCAACGTCGCAGCCTTTGCTAACTCCGCCAACTCCGCTAGCAACGCTAACTCCGCTTCTTTCTAGCTCACCCGCACGGAAAACAGCGGCTGCCCAAACTCTATCGCCTGTCCGTTGGAAACCAGGCACTTCACAACCGCGCCGGCCACATCGCATTCAATCTCGTTCATCAGCTTCATAGCCTCGATGATGCAGATCACCTGTCCCTTCTCCACGTGGTCGCCCGGTGCGACAAACGCCGAAGAGCCCGGCGAAGGAGAACCATAGTAGGTTCCGACAATGGGAGATTTCACCAAGTGCAACCCCTCATCCGCAGCCACTGCGTGAGCCTCCGGAACTGCAACTGCGGCAGGCGCATGGGCCGCTGCGCCACTGGCCCGCGCCGCGCCGCCTGGCGCCGATGCCAGCAACCGCGCCAGATCACCCAGTCCTGCCGGTTCGATCTGCTGTTGGTTAAACTTCAAGCGAATCTTCAAGTCGCCTCGGTCCAAATCGAACTCCGCAACCTGATGTTCCTTCAAAAATTCAATCAGTTGCTTCAGATCTGCAATATCTTCTGGTTTCATTCGTTCCCTGACTCTCCCACATTCCTGTGGTAAATACCTGTCGGCATCCATCGGCCGCACAGGGGTTATTCAAAAGACAAAATCATAATTCGATCAGAGCCTTCGTCGCCGGCGTCAACACCTGGCCTCCCGAAGGAGTCACCGCAACCATATCCTCGATGCGAATGCCGTACTGGCCCGCCAGGTAAACTCCCGGCTCAATCGTAATCACCATGCCGGCCCGCAGTCTGGTCATTTGCCCCGCGCCGATTCGTGGCGGCTCGTGAATCTCCAATCCGACCCCGTGGCCGGTGGAGTGGGAAAAAGCCTCCGCCAAACCCTCCCTGCGCAACACCGAGCGTGCTGCTTCATCTACCTCTCCGCAGCTAACGCCTGCACTGACCGCCGCCAAACCCGCCTCCTGTGCTTCCAGAACCGCGTTGTAGGTGTGGCGCTCCTCGGCTTTCGGCTTGCCCAGATAGACCGTGCGCGTCATATCTGAGCAGTAGCCTCCGAGGATTATACCGAAGTCCATCGTCACAAAACCTCGTCGCGGCAACAGCGCGCTGGTGGCTCGCCCGTGCGGCAGCGCCGAACGCACTCCTGAAGCCACGATCGTTTCAAACGACATCGCCTCCGCGCCCATCAGCCTCGCCTGGTACTCCAATTCGGCGGCTACATCGATCTCTCGAAGACCGGGCCGGATATAACTCAGCACGTGTTCAAACAGCTTGCACCCTGCCAGAGCGGCTTCAATAATCAGGGCCAGTTCGTCCTCGTCCTTCACGCACCGCAACTGCTCCACCATCGGCGCCGGCAACACCGACAAAAAGGCCCGACGCAAATGTGCAGGCAGAGCCGCCTTCCACTGCGCCAGTTCTGCCACCGTCGCCCGCGAGGCGTCAAACCCTGCGGCGTCCACTCCCGGCTGCGCCGCCAGCCACTGCACGGCGGCAACCGACGGTGCCCCCGAAACAATCTCTACCCGCGCGGCCGTCACCTCTTCAGCCGCCTGTGCACTGTAGCGGCCATCGGTAAACAGCCGTGCCGCACGGCTGGTAATAGCCAGCGCAGCGCTCGACCCTGTAAACCCGGAGATATAGCGGAGATCGGGAAGATGCGTGACAACGAGCCCCGGCAGCCCGGCACGCGTCAATTTACGGCGCAAAGCACCAATGCGGCGAAAGTGGTCCACGGCGTAAGAATAACAGCCGCCGCCAGGCAAAGATCAGAAATTGGTAATCGTCGTCTACCGGCGAATCCAACCCTCGGTTCGATGAAACCTTGCCGTCGCGATTCACCGCCGACTTGCTGACTTGCTTATCTCCGCGTAGCGGAGGCTAACTTGCTGCTTTTGTTCGATCCGCTTCACTTGGATTGGCCAATAAACAGCCCAACTGGAACTCAGTTTCTTCCTAGGGTTTCTGGACAGGTTCTAAGTCTTCCCCGGCTAACTCGCCGGGTGCCCCATGCCCGGGGTCCCCAAGGACAGGTATTTGTCCTTGGGGTGGAGGCCCCGCTTCTGGGACCTGGGAAAACATGCACTCAATTTCAATGCACGAACTCACACGATCAGAGGCCTACTCCGCCAACCCCGCCAGCCGTTTCGCCCGCCACAGCGCCCCTTGGAGCGAAATAATAGAGCTGTCCCCAATCGGAATCTCCGGCGCAACCGCGCGCAGTCCCGCAAAGAACGGCTCCCGCACCAGCCGCATCTTTTCAATCACGCCGCCCGTCCACGCAACTGGAACCTCGCCTTCGATCTTGTGTTTCCGCCGCAGCTTCTCCCGAACCAGAAGCACAAACTCAACCAGGTCCTTCGATGCCTGTTGCAAAACATCCAGCGCAACCGCATCGCCCGCCTCGGCCAGCTCGTTGATGATCGGCGCCAGCGCCGCAAAGTCCGGCCCCGGAGTTCCGTCGCCCACATTCACCAATTCCTGGAGATCCGGCGTCCCCCACAGCTCGCCCACTTTCTCGAGAATCTGTGTCGGCTGTTCCCGATCGTAGGCCTTTAACCCGCGCCGCACGCTATGCAATCCAATCCAGTAGCCGGAGCCCTCGTCGCCCAGGTGAGAACTCCATCCGCCCGCACTTTCCTGGCCCCCGTCCGGCGCACGCCCAATCGTGTTCGACCCCGTCCCCGCAATCTGCAAAATTCCAGGCCCGCCCTGGAAAGCGGCATCCAGCGCTATCACCTCGTCGCCCACAATGTCGCAACGCTTCACGCCAAAGTCGTTGAAGACCGCGCTGATCCACTCGACAACACCGGGCATACTCACGCTCGCCACCCCGCAGCAGGCAGCATCCACGCCCTTCACTCCGGCCTGCCCAAATACTTCCGTCAGCAGCGCGCGCAGGTTCGCCTCGGCCACCTCTGCGCCAACCCGTAGCCGTTTAATCGATCCGCCCTCGCCGTGAGCCAAAACTCTATCGCCCTGCATAATCGAGGCACGCGTGCGCGTACCGCCGCCGTCAATTCCTAGAACCAGACACATTTCTTCCCTGCTCCCTTACTTTGTATTATTTTTCCGGGTCCGCGCCAGGTTCTGCGCCACCGTCGCGCAGAGTCCCGGCCAACACGTTCAAGCTGCCGTCGTTCTTGGGTGGAGTGAGGCCCAGCATGTGCGCCAGCCACGCGTACAAGTTAACGTTCTCAAAGGCCGCAACCGTCTTTCCTTCAACTATATCCGGTCCCGCCGCAAAAAAGCTCGCCTTCATCTCCGCCACTTTCTGCGGATCCAACCCATGCATTCCCGCAATGGGCGCTTGGTCCGGCTTCCCTTCCGGCGGTCCGTGCGCACGAATCGCATACGGCCCCGTCGCAATCACCACCGGATCCCCTTCGCGCGCATTCTGGTTGTAGTTCAGGCTCGCCGGCACGTTCTTTAGCCGATAGACAACAAATTGTGAAGAGGCTTTCTTCAGCTGGTTGTATACCCGCTCGCGATCCTCTTCTGTCTTGCCATAAAGCAGCGCGCCTGCCGTTTCAAAGTCCTTCAGATCGGCGAACTGATCCAGCGTAATCCACCCGCCCTCCACATGCGCCATGCCGTGATCGCTCACCACCACCAGGTCGATCGGCAACCCCGTCGCATCCAGCGCCGACTTCAACTTGCCCACAAGCCCGTCCATCTTCGTCACAGCCGCGTGGGTCTCCGCTGCGTCCGGTCCAAACTGGTGCCCCTCGTGATCCGGCTCGGAGTAGTAAATCGTAATCAGATGCGGCCGCTCTGCCGCCGGCAGTTTCAGCAGAGCAATCGCATCGTCAATCCGCGCCTGCTCCACCGCCGCCGTGCCCTCCGTCTTATTGTCGAAGCGCGCATACCACGTCGGCCGGTAGCCCGCGATCTCCGCCTCCGAACCCGGCCAGAACAAACACGCGGTCCGCATCCCCTGGCTCTCGGCCAAACTCCACAGAGGAGTCCCGCTGTACCATCCGCCATCGGTCACGGCCTTCACATCGGCAATACCGTAACGTGCCTGCCGTGCCACATCCAGAAAGCTGTTCGCAACCAGCCCGTGGTGCTCGGGATACAAGCCCGTCACGATCGTGAAGTGATTCGGAAAGGTCAACGACGGGTAGCTCGGCAACATGCCTTCCGGCGCCCACACCCCCTGTTTGCCAATCGCCAGAAGATGCGTAGCCTTGTCCCGCACTGCGTAGTCCCACCGAAAGCCGTCGAGCGAAACCAGCACCAAGTAATGCTGGCTCTGCGCTTTGGATGAATTGGCGCCGTGATCGACATGCGTCAGCGGCAGAGTTGGGTTGAGAACCGCCTCCTGCCCCGCCAATGGCGGTGCGCCCGCCAGTCCCACAGCGAGCAAAATCGATGCAAGTGCAACGCGGCCCCAGGCCTTCAATCGCATCCAGAGTTCCTCCGCCTCAGCTTATCGTAATTGAACGATTTGGAATCGTTCCTGTACTGACAACAATTCCGGGTCTCGATTTTGGACCTGGGAAAGCATCCTCAAACGCCTCCATCCCCAAATCCACCCAATCCCAAAAACTGTCCTGATTTGCACATTCCCGAACATCCCCGATTCGCGCGATACTGTTTGCATGGCTACCACAACCTATCAGGGCCTCGAAGTCCTTTTCTCCCGTCAGCAGATTGCCGAGCGCGTCGCTGAAATAGGCGCACAGATCACCAACGACCTCCACGGGGAAAAGCTGGTCATGATAGGCGTCCTGAAGGGCGCGGCGCCCTTTCTCGCAGACTTGTCCAGGGCCATTCAGATCGACGCCACCTTCGACTTTGTCGCCACTTCCAGCTACGGCAAAGGCCAGCGTTCCTCCGGCGCCGTCAAGCTCATCAAAGATCTCGACCACCCCATCGAGGGAAAGAATGTCCTCGTAGTCGAAGACATCCTCGACACCGGCCTCACCCTCTCGTACCTGCGCAAGCTCTTCCTCCAGCAGCACCCCAAGTCTCTGCGCATTGCCACCCTGCTCGACAAACCGTCGCGCCGCATTGAAAAAATCGAAGCCGACTATGTCGGCTTCTCCATTCCCAACCTCTTCGTCATCGGCTACGGAATGGACTACGCCGAGCGCTATCGCAACCTGCCTGATATCTGCGTCATGCCTCCGGACGCACCGGAGTAGACGCCACCCGCAGCATGGCCAGCGGCAGCACCTTGTAAACTTAACCCGGCCCCTCGCTTTCAGGCATTTGGTCCTGGGGGCGCGGGGCACTATACTCATCTACCGGAGTATGCGCGGCAAACCGCCCCTAAAGAGCGGCGTTCCGCCAATAAGGAGCAACACCCATGGCTGTTTCTACGCCTGCTGTATCTACGCCTTCTGACACGGCGGATCTTGATTTTGACCACGGCACTTTCGATTCCGCCGCCTTTACCGCCCAAACGCTGAGCAGTTGGCAGACGCTGGCCGCTATCATCGACCATACCCTGCTCAAGCCCGACGCCACCCGCGCCCAAGTCGAGCAACTCTGCAATGAGGTTCTCCGCTATCGATTTGCCTGCGCCATGGTCAACCCGGTCTGGGTCTCGACAGCCGTCGGCATGCTCTCCGGTTCCGGTATTCCCGTTGGCGTCGTCATTGGATTTCCCTTTGGCGCCTCGCTGGTCTCCACGCTCCGCCAGGAAGCCGCCGCACTCATCCGGCTGGGCGCACACGAACTGGATATGGTGATTCCCATCGGGCAGCTCAAGAGCGGCAACCACCACGCCGTCCACCACACGATTCATGCCGCTGCAACTGTCGCCCACCATCAGGGCGCACTGCTCAAGGTGATTCTGGAGACATCCCTCCTCACCATGGAAGAGAAACTGCGCGGCTCAGAGATCGCCATCCAGGCCGGCGCCGACTTCATCAAGACCTCCACCGGCTTTGCCGGCGGCGGCGCTACGGTGGCAGACATTGCCCTCATGCGCGGCGTAGCCGGCAGCCGCTGCGGCGTCAAGGCCTCCGGCGGCATTCGCACCCTGGCCGACGTCAAGGCCCTGCTCGAAGCAGGAGCCAACCGCATCGGCGCCTCCGCCTCCATCGCCATCGTCCGAGAACTGGGAGCAGAATAAAAAATAGGGACTAGGGACTGGAAAACAATCCTTCGCAAGCTGCTTGTTGGACCACATGTGTTTCACTCCGTACCGTTCCAGGTTTCGGGGTGAGGATTCAACTCTGAGACTTGGGATAGCAAGAATCTCAACCCGCGCGTTTTTCCCTAGTCCCTAGTCCCTATGTCCCTGCCTTTGCGTTATCATTCCCTTCAATACGCATGACAAAGAATCCCCCATCTCCGCCGCAAGATTCCGACTTCGAAGGCGACTACCGCCCCGCCGGCGATACGCCTCTCTATCCGGTGAACCCGCGCGTTGAGCCCGCCGATGTCGCCTACCTGATGAAGCTCACCGACGCGCTCAACACCACACTCGACCTCCAGACCCTTCTCAATCGCACCTCCGAACTGGTGCGCGCCATCATCAACTACCGCATCTTCGCCATCTTCCTGCTCAACGACCGTACCCACGAACTGCGCATGCGCTTCCAGATCGGCCACACACCTCAGATCGAGCGGACACGCCTCCCCATAGGCAAGGGCGTGGTCGGCCAGGTGGCTCTCACCCGCCAGCCCACGCTGCTCAACGATGTTGCCAACGACGAGTACTACATCAGCGCCAATCCCGATGTCCGCTCCGAACTGGCCGTCCCGCTCATCGCCAAGAACCGCCTCATCGGCGTCATGGATCTAGAGAGCACCGAGGCCGGCTACTTCCGCCCCGAGCATCTGCGCCTGCTTACCGTTACCGCCTCGCGCATCGCCCAGGCCATTGAGAACGCCCGCCTCTACGCCCGCGTCTCCCGCCAGGCGCAGCAGCTCGAGGTACTCAACGAGATCGCCGTCGAACTCGCCTCGATCCTCGAACTCGGCCCGCTGCTCGAGCGCATCGGCCAGCTTCTCCGCCGCCTCATCGACTACCAGATGTTCACCATCATGCTGCTCGACGAGAAAGGCGAAACCCTCGTCACCCGTTATGCATGGCGTTTCGGTTACGCCCATGCGCCCGTGCGCCGCGTTTCCGTCGACAGTGGATTGGTGGGCGCCGCCGTGCGCGAGTGGCGCTTCGTCAACGTCCCCGACGTACACAAAGACCCGCGCTACGTGCCCATGAACGATGAGACCCGCTCCGAACTTGTTGTTCCTCTCTTCTACAAAGGCCGCATCATCGGCGTGCTCGATCTGGAACACACGCGCCCGCATTTCTTCACCGAAGAGCATGAGCGCGTACTCACCACTCTCGGCGCACAGATAGCCATCGCCATTGAGAACGCGCGCCTCTACCAGGCCGTCCACACCCAGGAGCTGCAGCTCGAGCGCGACATCGCCATGGCCCGCGAGGTCCAGCTTCGCCTCCTGCCTTCCGAGGCCCCCGCGCATCCCCACGCCGAAATGGCGGTCCGCTTTCTTCCCGCCCGCACCATCGGCGGCGACCTCTACGACTTTGTCGATTACGGCCCAGGCCGCACCGCCATCGTACTCGGCGACGTCAGCGGCAAGGCCGCGCCCGCTGCACTGTTTGCCGCCCTCGTCAGCGGCATCATGCGCTCCGCCGCCATCCATCAACCTGAACCCGCTCAGATGCTCGCCATGCTCAATGACGCCCTCCAGGAGCGCAAGCTCGAGTCGCAATACGTCACCATGCTCTTCGCCCTCTGGAACGACGAAAACCAGACTCTCACCGTCGCCAACTCAGGCGCCGTCCAGCCCGTCTTCTGCCGCTCCGGCCAGTCGGTCACCGTCCAGGCCGAGGGCTTTCCACTGGGCCTCTTTCCCGACATCGCCTACGAGGAGATCAACGTCCCCACCCTGCCCGGAGACGCCATCGTCTTCGTCTCCGATGGAATCCTCGACGCCGAAAACGACAAAGAAGAAATGTACGGACAGGAGCGCCTATCGGGCCTTCTCTGCGCCCACCGCGACCAGCCCGCCCTCGCCATCGCCGACGCCATCCTCGAAGACGTAGCCCGCTTCCAGGGCGCCAAAGACCGCTGCGACGACGAAACCATCGTCGTCCTCCGCGTCCACTAGCCTGAACCAGTTATGAACCTTGGAGTAGAACTCCCGATGGGAGCTGACGAAAGTAAGTATCCTCCGGCAGCCGAAGGCTTTCTGATTGGTGGCCCC
>Ga0181535_10000726_pt1 | contig 47371 bp, 38 predicted proteins | sample PEATcosm2014_Bin_44_FD_119774 | JGI IMG/M metagenome (GOLD analysis project Ga0181535, IMG submission 119774) | Peatland microbial communities from MTU Mesocosm Facility, Houghton, MI, USA - PEATcosm2014_Bin17_30_metaG | ecosystem: Environmental > Terrestrial > Soil > Wetlands > Peat | place... | reverse complement strand
GGACTGTAGACGGAAATCTCTGCCTTCTGCGACTCACCCATCGGGTGACACCCCCGTGACGATTAAACCTGCTCCCAGTCTATCGTTCGGGTTGTTTTCAACCGTTCAACTGCCGGAAAGAGGGTTATTCAGAGGTTTCCGGCAGTGGGGCACAACTTGTTGAGGCGCGCTTGCTGGCTGTCTTGAAAGTTGCACACTGTTCACTGTGCACTGACATCTGATCTACAATCGAGCCATGAGAGTGACGGTAGGCGTATCGGGCGGGATTGCCGCGTACAAGGCGGCGGAACTGGTGCGCGCACTGCAAAAACAAGCCCTGGAAGTCCACGTGGTGATGACCGAGGCGGCATGCAAGTTTGTGCAGCCGCTTACGTTTGCTTCGCTGAGCGGGCATCGCGTGATTACGAGCCTGTGGGACGATGTGCCTGGCGGCCCGTGGGATACCGCAGGGGAACAGAACGGAATTGAACATATCGGCGAGGCGCAATGGGCCGAGGCGCTGGTGGTGGCTCCGGCAACGGCGAATATTCTGGCCAAGTTTGCGCACGGCATTGCCGATGACTTCCTGACCACGATGTACCTGGCCACGACCGCGCCGGTGCTGGTGGCGCCGGCGATGAACGTGAACATGTGGAACCATCCGGCGACGCAGGCTAACCTCGAGACGCTGAGGCAACGGGGTGTGCGCGTAGTGGAGCCGGGGACAGGGGATCTGGCTTGTGGGATGGTGGGCGTGGGCCGGATGGCGGAGCCGGATGCGATTGCCGATGCGGTGCTGCGAGCGCTGGGACGGCGTCACGACCTGGCGGGCGAAGTTGTGCTGGTGACCGCTGGTGGGACGCGCGAGGCGCTGGACCCGGTGCGGTTCCTGGGCAACCGTTCGAGCGGCAAGATGGGCTATGCGCTGGCCGAGGCGGCACAGAGCCGCGGGGCCAGGGTGATCTTGATCAGCGGGCCGGCGGCGCTGCATCCACCGGCGCATTGCGAGCTGGTGAAGGTGACGACGGCGGACGAGATGCGCGCGGCGGTGCTCGAACGCATGGTTGAAGCTACCCTGGTGGTGAAGGCGGCGGCGGTGGCCGATTACAGGCCGGTGGCAGTGTCGGAACAGAAGATGAAACGCACGGGACCGATGACGCTGGAACTGGCGCCGACCGAAGACATTCTGGCCGAGGTGGTAAGGCGGCGGCGGCCAGGGCAACTGATTGTCGGGTTTGCCGCGGAGACCGAGAACCGCATGGAGAACGGCCGGGCCAAGCTGCTGCGCAAAGGCGTGGATGCGATTGTGGTGAACGATGTGACGGCCGATGGAGTGGGGATTGAGGCGGATACGAACGCCGCTACGTTCCTGACGACAACAACGTCGATCGAGCTTGAAGAGATGCCGAAGCGGAAGCTTGCGGATCGGATTCTGGATGAGATTGTTGCGCTGCGGCGGCCGAGGTCGCTGGTTGTGGAACTGGACGAGGATGACGATCCGAAGTCGCGGCAGGACCGGGTGTTGAGCGATGCCGCTCCGCAGACGCGGCGGCAACTGATTGTGGAGTAGGCGCATTGGCGAGACAACTCGATCCTGCAACCCGAGACGCCCTGGTGGAGCGGGTTCGCTTCTATCGCGACCTGGGGCTCACGGAGTTTTACCGGCGGCCTGTGGACCCGGCGCTGACGGCTGCTGCTGAGGCTGCGGCGGAAGAGCCTTCCGCTGTTGCGGTTCAGGAGGCGGCGGCTCCGTTTGTAGAGGTACAGCCGGCCTATGCGCCGGCAACACGATCGATGGAGGACCAGACAATTCCGCCACGCAAGACGTTTCCCGCTCCGCCAGAAGTCGCCGCTGCTGTGCCTGCGGCCGACCGCGTTTCGGCGCTCCAAGTGATTCGCGATGAGATTGGCGACTGCACGCGCTGCGCTCTGCACACGGGGCGCAACAAGATTGTGTTTGCCGATGGCGACCCGAACGCACGGCTGATGTTTGTGGGTGAAGGGCCAGGCGCGGATGAAGATGCGCAAGGGCTGCCGTTTGTGGGGCGTGCGGGGCAACTGCTGAACAACATGATTGCGGCGATGGGGCTGAAACGCGATGAGGTCTACATTGCCAACGTGGTGAAGTGCAGGCCGCCAGGGAACCGGACGCCGGAGCCGGAGGAGGCGAATACTTGTACGCCGTTTCTGTTCCGGCAGATCGATGTGGTGCGGCCGCAGGTGCTGGTGGCGCTGGGGGCAACGGCGGCGACGTACCTGCTGGGACACCGGCAGCCGCTGGCCGGGCTGCGCGGACGGGTTCATGCGTTTCGCGGAACGCAGTTGATCGTGACGTACCATCCGGCGTTTTTGCTGCGCGATCCGCGGCAGAAGAAAGAAGCCTGGGCGGATTTGCAGATTGCGATGAAGGAGTTGGGGCTGGGAAAAGCAGCCCGCTAGCTTCTAGCTGCTAGCTTTCAGCTCTCAGCTTCTGCATGCTGGTGCGTCTCTTCTGCCTCTGACGGGCGGTTTGAGGGCGATCAAGGTCAATTTTTGGGCATAAATCCGCGAAAATCCGCTATTGGCGGCGAGGACTTGCCTTGTGGGCAAGCCTTTTTGTTTCTGTTGGTTAGGGCTTGAATTTGGGTTTTTCCTGTTGACTGAATGGTCATGGGTGGTTGTGGCGTAAGTGGTTTAGTTTCTGCTTGTTGGTGGAGATCTCACAGTTTCACAGTAAATAGGGGGGAGGGGTAGGGTAGGGCAGGGGGAACAGAGACAAGGGAACAGGTCTGGCGCTGCGCCGGAGAGTGGAGGAGGCTCATCTTTTGATTCTGCGCCGAGACGGGGTAATTTTCGGCAAACGGGCTTGTGGACGGGGTGGTTTCTGGGGTGTGACGCATTCATCCCAGGTCTCAAAAGCGAGACCTGGGGCACCCGGCTTCAATCCGCCATCCTAATCTGTGACCCCTTCATTCTTACTCCGAAGCCGGCCTCACGTCCCTTTGGCATGCAGACATGGTTCATCCCAGGCCCGAGAATCCGGACCTGGGGCACCCGAACTTTTTGGCCGGGTCAGTGTCAGGGGATCTGCGACTGGGGAATACAGTCCGCAGTCTGCTTATTTCTAGTCGCGCCAGAGGGCTACGCCGCCGAGGATGCCGGATTCGTTGGAGACGATTTTAACGTTGGGGCCGGGGGTGAATGTGATTTTTTTGGTGTTGCCCCCGCCGATGTAGAGATAGTCCCAATTGAAGAGCTTCTGGGTTTGATCGATGGCTTGCTTGAGGAACTTGTTCCAGGCCCTCTTGCCGAACTTATTGAGGCCGCGGCGGCCGAGGTAGTCCTCGTAGGTTTTGGTCTTCCAGGGATGGTGGCCGAGTTCGAGGCCGGGACAGAGATGGCCGTCGGTGAAGAGGGCCGAGCCCATGCCGGTGCCGAGGGTGAGCGTGAGTTCGACTCCTTTGCCGCGGACGGCTCCATAGCCCTGGATGGAGGCGTCGTTGGCGACGCGGACGGGTTTCTTCCAGCGCTTTTCAAGCTCGGTCTGGAGGGGGAAGTTCATCCACTTGGGGTGGAGGTTGACGGCGGTGTAGGTGACGCCGTGCTTGATGACGCCGGGAAAGCCGACGGAGACGCGGTCGAAGTTGGGGAGCAGGGCGTGGAGCTTGTCGAGACCCTTGAGGACGGCCAGGGGCGTGGGGACGGTGGGCGTGGGGACGCGCTGGCGCTCGCTGACGGGTTTGCCGGCGGGGTCAAGAAGCATGGCCTTGAGGCCGGAGCCGCCGATGTCGATGGCTAACGTGATGGGGGCGGTTGCGAGGAGTGAGCGTTTGGGTGTCATCAGGGGAATTGTAATGCTTAAGAGCGGGGAATAGGGGATAGGGACCTGGGGACACAGGGCAATCGCATTTGGAATTTGCCTGTGGAATGAAGAGCGAGGACTTTAAATTCTCTGGAAAGATTCGTTTTTTTGAAAGGGCACGGCTTTAGCCGTGCCGATTGCGAGGTAAATCTTGTCAGCGTTAGCCGCTGAGGGATGTAATGGAATCCTTTTAGACCATCCCTCGGGGGCTAAACAGGCTGCGGAAAAAGGCATTGATTTGAAAGAAGAGGTTGAAAAGCATCCCTCAGGGGCTAAAGCCCTCGTTGATTTTACGGCAGTTATGGCACGACTGAAGTCGTGCCCTTTCAAAACAGCGGCTCAACCAGAGTTTTTCCGCAGCCTGTGAGGCTCGCGTTCATTTTGCGAGGTTTGCGGCACGACTGAAGTCGTGCCCTGTTACAAAGCCTTGAGGATTTGCTCCAAATACGAGTTTTTCCGCAGCCTGTAAAGCCCACATTGATTTTGCGGCATTTACGGCACCCTTCGACTCCGCTCAGGGCAGGCTCAAAAGCTGTGCCCTTTCAAAACATTCACTTATGCAGAGGCTCCTTAACGGCCATCAAAGTTTTTCCGCAACCTGGTCAGCCCCTGCGGGAATGCTTCTTCAAACAGACCCAATTCGCGAAGTTTCAGCCCCGGGCCTCGTACAATTGGTGTGATAGAGGTCAATTCCCTTGAAGCGCAACACACTCGTTCTTTTTGCAGTTCTGTGCATTCTGGCCATCTTTGCCTGGGCGGGCTGGGCCAACTGGGAGTATCGCCAGCAGGCCGCCGAAAAATTGCTCGCCTCGGCCGCCAAGGGCGTGCTGGTGCCCGATACCACAGGCCGCACGGTGAAGTATCAGTCGCCGTTCATGGGCAAGCCCGCACCCGCCTTTGCTCTTGAAGATATGTCCGGCCGCAAGGTATCGCTCGCCAGTTACAAAGGCAAAGCCGTGCTCATCAACTTCTGGGCCACCTGGTGCGCCCCTTGCAAGATTGAAACCCCCTGGCTGATCGAGTTGCGCGACAAATACGCGGGGCAGGGCTTTGAGATTCTCGGCATCTCTACCGAGGGTGACGACCTGAAGAAAGACGACAAAGCCGGCTGGGCCAAGGACAAGGCCGCCATCGCAAAGTTCATCGCCGAAGAGAAGGTGCCGTACCCGATCCTCGTCGATGGCGACAGCCTGAGCCAGGCCTACGGCGGCCTCGACGCTATGCCGACATCGTTCTTCGTCGACCGCAAAGGAACCGTAGTCGCCGCGCAGATGGGCCTGACGTCGGAGAGTGACCTGGAAGCTAATATCAAGAAGGCGCTGGGGGAGTAGCACGAATGTTTGAAATGAAAAAGTCAGTTCACCTCATCGCCGGCGCAGCCATCGCCCTATATACATTTGCAGCCTACGGTCAGAACTTTAGTGGAAACCGTTCCACCGCCAAGAGCGATGCCGTTCAATATTTATTTCCCGAGCAGGTCACCGTTCCCGCCGGGAAGCCGAGTCCGGTCGCGCTGCATTTCCGCATTGCGCCGGGGCTGCACATCAACTCCCACACGCCGAGCGAAGACTACCTGATTCCGACTACGTTCACGATTCCCGACGGCGCGGGCGTGAAGTTGCAGGCAGCCACCTACCCAGCCGGCGCCACTCTGACTTTGCCCATGGACCCGAAGACCAAGCTCAACGTCTACACCGGCGAATTCATTATTCAGACGCGCATTGTGTCCACGCCCGGCAATCATCTCATCGAAGCAAAGCTCCGCTTCCAGGCCTGCGACCAAGCCCAGTGCATGCCGCCCAAGACGATTCCGGTGGCGATTGATGTGATTGGGAAGTAGGGGGGAACTTCGTTCTCAAAAAATCCATTTTGGGGTAAGATTGTCTTACCATGCAGACCAAGGTTTCGACGAAAGGCCAAATCGTTCTTCCCTCGCCGCTTCGCCGCAAGCTGGGCATCCGCGCCGGAGATTCGCTGAAAGCCGGCATCGAGGCTGGGCGCATCGTGTTGACGCCGCAGAAGAGGCATCCTTTTGAGGCGAAGATTATCGAAGACCCGATCACTGGCTTTCCGGTGCTTTACGCCGGACCAGATGCCCCTGAGCTGACCAGTGAACAGGTGAAAGAGATACTCGCGGACTTTCCATGAAATATCTGCTGGATGTGAATGTTCTTGTCGCTCTTGGAATCTTCCACCATAAATTCCATGATCGCGTAGTCGCCTGGACCACATCCCAAAAGGGTGCGCAACTGATGACCTGTTCGATTACGGAACTGGGATTCGTGAGAGTGGCCGCCCAAGCGCCGGTCTACGGATTCTCCGTCCAGCAGGCTCGCACTCTGCTGCTCAGCCTGAAGAAGAACAGCGGACTGCCGCTCAGCTTTCTCCCGGACAGCAACGACATCTCCGCTCTTCCCAAGTGGGTGAAATCCCCAAAGCAGACCACGGACGGACATCTGCTGCAACTGGCAAGCGCCAATGGCGCGGTCCTGGCCACGCTGGATGAGGGAATTCCCGGGGCCTTTCTGATCCCGTAGGGGAGTGTCGCGGGAATCCCATATCTCACTTTCTTGGGGGGCAGTCTAACCCGCCCTCAATGTGGCTAACTCTTCTGGAACTGATTTAGCTCTCTTCAATTTCTTGATGTCTCCCGCTTCCAATTTGCTGATAACTTCGAACGCCTTGTCTCGTTCTGTTTCAAACTGGCGAACACTATCCGCAAAATCTTGTTCCGTTGGGAGTTTTCCCGATCTTTCATACCATCGACGAACGAACAGAAGAATGGGCGCAATCTCGTGGCTTTTCGTTTCGTTGCAGCCTCTTGGGCCTGTGGCTCTCGGCTGCTTTCCGCAGCATGGGAATACGGTATCCCAGGTGTAGTCCTCATTCTCTTTGCGGTCCAGTCCGGCTGCCGCTGTCGGAAGCGGATTACCGCAGTAGAAGCATCGTCCAGTTGCCACTATCGCTGCATATTGCTGGAAGCTCAATTCCCACTTGTGGTTGTTGAACTTGGCCTGAGAACGACCAAGCGTAAATCTTCCTCCCAATGTACGCGATCTGCCTTTCGTGTGCTCATTCTCACATGAACGACATCGACCGATACCGGTCCTGGCAACGGCATTAGAGGCGTTTTCTACCGTCAATGGTCGCTTGCATCGACTGCATTCGCCGTTCATTCCTAATCGTCCCTCAAAGGCCCGCTACCTTTACTTCCCCGCCTTCTTTTCAATTCTGGCCCATGAGTCTTTCAGCGGCAGCGTCCGGTTGAAGACCAGCTTGCCCGGCGTCGAATCCGGATCGAGGCAGAAGTAGCCGACGCGCTCGAACTGAAAGCGGTCCTCAAGCTTGGCGTTGGCCAGAGACGGCTCCAGCTTTGCGTCCGTCAAAATCTCCAGCGAGTTCGGGTTGAGATTGTCGAGGAAGCTGCCGCCCTCGGGCACGTCGCCCGGATCGGCCTTGGTGAACAGCTTGTCGTAAATGCGGATTTCCGCCGAGATGGCGTGCGCGGCCGAGACCCAGTGCATGGTTGACTTCACCTTGCGCCCATCGGGCGAATTGCCGCCGCGGCTGGCCGGATCGTACGTACAGTGCACTTCGACCACGTTGCCTGCCGCGTCTTTCACCACGCTCTTTGCCGTCACAAAGTACGCGTTGCGCAGGCGAACTTCCTTGCCCGGCGAAAGCCGATAGTACTTCGGCGGAGGAACCTCGCGGAAGTCGTCCTGCTCGATATAAATCGTTCCTGAGAAGGGGACCTGGCGTGTGCCGGCCGAGGGGTCTTCGGGGTTGTTGACCACTTCGACAAATTCCTCTTTTCCGGCTGGGTAGTTGTCGATGACCAGCTTCAGCGGATGCAGCACGGCCATGGCGCGCGAGGCGCGATGGTTCAGGTCGTCGCGCTGAAAGTGCTCGAGCATTTCAATGTCTGTGGAGCCGTTGGTGCGCGTGGCGCCGATTGATGCGCAGAAGGCGCGCAGGGCTTCCGGAGTAAACCCGCGCCGGCGGATGCCGCAGAGCGAAGGCATGCGCGGATCGTCCCATCCGTTGACATACTTTTCCTGCACGAGCTGCAACAGCTTGCGCTTGCTGAGCAGGGTGTAGGTCAGGTTGAGCCGGTCGAATTCAAACTGCTGCGAGGGGAAGATGCCGAGTTGCTCGATGTACCAGCGGTAGAGCGGCTGGTGGTCAGTGAACTCGAGCGTGCACATGGAGTGCGTGACTTGCTCGATGGAATCCGACTGGCCGTGCGCGTAGTCGTACATCGGGTAGATGCACCACTCGTCGCCGGTGCGGTGGTGCGTGGCGTGCAGAATGCGATACATCACCGGGTCGCGCATGTTGAGATTTGGCGACGCCATGTCGATCTTGGCGCGCAACACGCGGCTGCCGTCGGGGAACTCGCTGTTCTTCATACGGACAAAGAGATCGAGATTTTCCTCAATCGTCCGGTTGCGATAAGGGCTGTCCGTGCCGGGCTCGGTCAGTGTGCCGCGGTGCTGGCGAATCTCGTCGGCGGAGAGGTCATCCACATATGCCTTGCCTTCTTTCACCAGCTTCAAGGCCCACTGGTAGAGCTGGCCAAAGTAGTCCGAGGCGTAGCAGAGCCGTTCCCAATCGAAGCCGAGCCAGTGGACGTCTTCCATGATGGAGTCGACGTACTCCTGCTCTTCCTTCTCGGGATTGGTGTCGTCGAAGCGCAGATTGGTCTTGCCGCCGAACTCGTCGGCGAGGCCGAAGTCGATGCAGATGGCCTTGGCGTGGCCGATGTGCAGGTAGCCGTTGGGCTCGGGAGGAAAGCGCGTCTGAATCTGAGCGTCGCCGTACTTCTTGGTGCGCACATCCTCTGCGATCTGGTCGGCGAGGAAGTTGGTGGAAGTGCGAGCGTCTTGAATTGAAGCGTCTTGGCTTTCCGGATTCGAGTTGGTCATAGCGGCATTTCCTTATCGACGAGAGAAGCTGTGCTCAAGCGAGCGATTGAAGGTTGGCTACGGCCTGACGGATACGGGCGAGACAAACCTCGCGGCCGAGGACAACCAGGGTTTCAAACAGCGGCGGCGCGTTCTTGCGTCCGCACACGGCAACCCGGATAGGCTGGAACATGGACCCTGCCTTGAGAGCGAGCGAATCGGCGGCTGCGCGCAGTGCCTGGTCGAGCGAATCGTGGTCGAATTCCGTTGCTGCGAGAACCTCCTGCGCGAGTTGCAAAACGCGCAGCGCGAGGGCGGCATCGCCTTTCTTGGGGATCAGCTCGGCCGGGTCGTAGGCGGCCAGCTCGGGCAGAAAAAAGAAGTCGGCGGCCGAGGCGGCCTCGCTCAACAGCTTGATGCGCTCGCGGATGAGCGGCGTTACCTCCAGCAGTTTTTCCGGCGAAGCCTGAAGTCCGGCCTTCTCGAAAAATGGTTGAAGAAGCGGGCTGAGCTCCTCGACCGGCAGGGCGCGGATGTGTTCGGCGTTCAGCCAGACCGCCTTGGGATCGAACGGATCTTCCTCCGTAAAATTGATAACAGCGTTGGCGCGGTTGACGCCCTCGAGAGTAAAAGCCTCGGTCAGCTCGTCCAGAGTGAGAAACTCGCGGTCGTTCTTGGGCGACCAGCCGAGCAGGCATAGAAAGTTGACGAACCCCAGCGGTAGAAAGCCGGCGTCGCGATACGTCGTTACGCTGACGACCGGGCCGTGTTTGCGCTTGGAAAGTTTGGCGCCATCCGGAGCGACCAGCAGCGGCAGATGCGCGAACTGCGGCGATTCGACGCCGAGGCCCTCGAAGATGAGCAGATGCTTGAAGGTGTTGGTCAGGTGATCTTGGCCGCGGATAATGTTGCTGATGTGGAGATCGGCGTCGTCCACGCACGAGGCGAGATGATAGGTCGGCATCCCGTCCGAGCGCAGCAGGGCGAAGTCTTCCACCTCGTCGGCCAGCTTAGACTGCGCACCATAAACGCCGTCAACAAAACGCAGGGTGCGGTCTTCGCCGCGCGGCACGCGATAGCGGAGGGCAAACGGCTCGCCTGCGGCGGCGCGGCGGTCGCTTTCCTCGCGGCTTAGCTCGCGCATGCCGGGGTTCGAGAGCCACGCGCCCTGCGACGACTGGTTATCGTCGCCTGCGTGCGCTGGCGTAAAGTCGCGATAGGCAAGGCCCTTGGCGAAAAGGTCTTCGGCCTTCTGGCGGTGCAGAGCAAGGCGCTCGGATTGCTTGTACTCTTCGTCCCAGTCGAGACCCAGCCAGCGGAGCCCCTCAAAGATGGACAGGACACTGGCCTCGGTGTTGCGCTCGACATCGGTGTCGTCCAGGCGCAGCACCACGGTCCCGTGGTTGTGGCGGGCGTAGAGCCAGTTGAGAATAAAGGTGCGTGCGCTGCCAACGTGCAGGTAGCCGGTGGGCGAAGGAGCAAATCGAACGCGTGGTTTCTTGGGCGAGGAGGGAGCTGAATCAGGCATCGTATGAATAATTTTCCTCTTACGATGCTAGCATTGCCTTCCCGCAGCCGTCGCCGATGCCTTTCTTACCCCTGCGGAGGAACGGGCGGCTGTTGCCACATCGCCTGCGGGGCCGGAATCACCTGCCAGTCAGAGAAGGCGAGCACGTAAATCAGGACCAGGTTGCCCAGCGGAATCACGTTCAAAAGAGAGAGCCAGGGTGAGAAGCCAGCCTTCTTGCAGATGAACCAGAAAGGAATGACGACGATGGCGAGTACCACCAGAATGATGATCGGAAGCACCGCCATCATGACCATGACCATGTGCCGGATGGCCTGTGGGTCTGGCCCTAACTGCAAAATCAACGCAAGGCTGTACATAGAGAACGCTCCAAAGTGGGATGAAAGCTCGGAGCCAAGGTAAAGCCAAACCCGTGAAACCGCAATGGGAAAACTGGACAGGGAGAAAAAAGTTTGCAGGTCAGGGAGTTGTGGGGCGATGGACACTCCAAAGTCAACTTGACCAACTTGACCAATACCTAAACAAAGACCATAATCGAAGGTATTGAGGATAAGGTGGAGGCGCCCATGGCAAGCACACAAGTGAATCTCTATGAGGCGAAGACCCAGCTTTCCAGTTTGGTGGACAGGGTTGCCAAGGGCGAGGAGATCGTGATTGCCAAGGCGGGCAAGCCGATGGCGAAACTGTCTCCAGTGGCGCCGGAGAAGAAGGCGTCCGCGCCGGACCCTCTGCCGTTCGGGAAAAACCTGCTTGGGATCACTTACGTCGCCGACGACTTCGACGCGCCGCTACCAGAAGATGTACTCAAGGATTTCGGCGTGTGATTTTGATCGCTTTTCAGCTTGACCAACTTGACCAATAAGGTAAATAGGCACACAATCGTCGCGTTCTGGATTTGGAGGAAATCTTATGGAGGGCAAACAGGTGAATCTCTACGAGGCGAAGACCCAGCTCTCCAGCCTGGTGGAACGTGCGTCCAGGGGGGAAGTAATTGTGATTGCCAAGGCGGGCAAACCGATGGCGCGGTTGTCGGCGGTAACGGCCGAGGAACAGGCTTCCAAACCATTGCCTTGGGGGCAGAACCTGTTGGGGCTTTCCAAACTTCCCGAGTCGTTCTACGAAGATATTCCGCTCGAGTATTTTCTGGGAGACGAAGACGATCCACTTCGTGAGGTATTGCGTTGAGTCGTGCCGGGTACCTTCTGGACTCTCATATTTTGCTCTGGATTGATGGCGAGCCCCAGCGCCTGGATGGGACACTGCTCCAGCATCTATTGCTCCGATCCAGCGTTTATGTAAGCGTGGTCACAGCTTGGGAACTGTCAATCAAACTCGCTTCCAACAAGCTGGATTTGAGAGTACCGGTAAGCAAGATGACCGTTGCTTACGGCTTCACGGAGCTTCAAATCACCTTCCAGCATGTGGAACTTGCTGCCGCGCTGCCCTTTCATCACAGGGACCCTTTTGATCGGCTGCTCGTTGCGCAGGCGATTGCGGAGGGCCTGGTCTTGGTGACGAGCGACAAGAAGTTGGCGGACTACGGGATTCCGATTCTTCAGGTTTAAACCGCCGCTCCAGCGGCAGCCGACAGCCCGCCCAGCGAGACGGGCGGATCGGTCCACTGCTCCGAAACTGATTAGGGACAACAACCGCCTACGTAATGTCCTCTGTGTCGTAGACCGGCGCGATGCGCTTTTTCGGCACGCCATGCACTGAACTCAACAGGTCTTCCACCACGTCTTCAAGCTGGCGCTGGCTTTCGATCACCGCGCTCATGCTCTTCAGGTCGTCGGGCTCGATTACCCGCTCCACCAGCGCTATGGCATGGCATTGGGCTGTGTGGTCAAGGTTCAGTCCCTCGGGAGTCTTGGCTTTAATGCTCACCTGGTCGATGTCGATGCCCAGCAGATCAGCGACGCGGGCGCGCATCTCCCCGGAGACGGGGCCAATTTTGGGCGCGGTCAAAATCAGCGTCGTGTCGATGTTCACAACGCGGTAGCCAGCGTTTTGCAGCTCTTCCATGGCCAGATTCAGGAAGATGGCCGAGTCGGCGTCTTTCCAGCGCGGATCGCCCGGCGGGAAGAAGCTGCCAATGTCGCCGGCAGCTACTGCGCCCAGCAGCGCGTCGGTAATGGCGTGCAGCAGCACGTCTCCGTCCGAGTGGCCGGCAAGGCCCTCGGGATGGTCCAGCGTCAGTCCGCCAATGCGCAGCGGCACGCCCGGCTTGAATGCGTGCGAGTCGTAACCAAATCCGATGCGTGTATCCATAGTTTCTGTGGGTCTCCGTGACCGTTCTGTGGACCCCTGTGGCGATCTTCGAGATCTCTGTTCCTGAATCGCGCCCTGCCTACCGCGCGCGCTGGCGCAGATAAAACTCCGCCAACTCCAGATCGCCTGGCTGCGTAATCTTCAGATTAACCTGAGAACCGTGCACCACGGCTACCGGATTTCCGGCCCTTTCCACAACGGAAGCTTCATCGGTACCTACAAAGCCATCCTCCGTAGCCTCGGCAAACGAGCGTTGCAGCAGCCCGTAGCGGAAGCCCTGCGGGGTCTGCGCCAGCACCACGAACTCGCGCGGAATGGTCGAGGTAATCAGCGCTCCGTGGGCGGTCCGCTCCACCTGCTTGATGGTGTCGACAGCCGGCAGGCCGACAATGGCCGCGCCGTGCTCGACGACCGCATCGATCGTGCGGTCGATAGTGGCCGCGTCAATCAGCGGCCGCACCGCGTCGTGCACCAGCACAATGTCGTCGGCCTCGGCTGGTAGAGCGGCCAGGGCGTGAGAAACCGATTCCTGCCGATTGTCGCCGCCTTCGACCACTCGTACGCGGTCAGCGAAGCCGAATTCGGCAACCTGTGCCTCAACGCGCTCCATCTCGGGCTTGCGCACAGCTACGTAAATTGCCGTTACCCGCGGCACCGCCGCGAACGCGCGCAGCGAATGGATGAGAATGGGCACTCCGTCGAGCGCCAGGAACTGCTTGGGCTGGGGTCCGGCCATCCGTGTACCGAGTCCCGCAGCGGGGAGAATTACAAATACCTGCATAATTTGTGGAGTATACATCTGCGGACGCTAAGAGCGGCAGTCCCCGCGTCCAGTGTTTCCCGGCAGAGTGCCACATTATCCGCTTATCATTTTGAGATGCGACCGCTTGGGACACATCAGCCGATTCCGGTAAAACCGCCCGCGAAGCCGCCGGCCCAACTGTCTCTCGACATGTCGCTGCTCAAGCCGGGCCTGCGCGTGGCCGTCGGCCTCTCTGGCGGTGCGGATTCGGTGGCCCTGCTGCGCGCGCTGGCGGCACAGAGCGCGGAGCTCGGCCTGGTTCTGCACGCCGCCCACTTGCACCACGGACTGCGCGGCGAGGAGGCCGATGCGGACTTGGCTTTTGCCCGCGAGCTTGCGGCCTCGCTTGGCCTGCCGTTCCACGAGGCCCGCGTCGACGTCGCCGCCGAAGCGCAAGCCAAACCCGGCAAGCACGCCGAATCTCCCAAGCCACGCGAAACGATTGAAGAGGCCGCGCGCCGCCTGCGCTACCAGTGGTTCCGCAAGTTGATGGCTTCGGGCGAAGTCGATGCCGTCGCCACCGCCCACACCCTCGACGACCAGGCTGAGACCGTCCTGGCCAAGTTTCTGCGCGGCGCCTGGACCGAGGGCCTGGCAGGCATCGCTCCAAGACTTGAAACCCCGGAAGGGGCCATCCTGCGCCCCCTGCTGGCCACCACCCGCGCCGAAATCGAGTCCTATCTTGGCGAGCTGGGCCAAAGCTGGTGCGAAGACTCGTCCAACCGCCACCTCACGTTCACGCGCAACCGCATCCGCCACGAGCTGCTGCCCCTTCTTGAAGGCTGGAACCCCCGCCTCCGCGAGCATCTGGTCCAAATGGCAGCGCTGGCCCGCGCCGAAGAGGCCTGGTGGCAGGCGGAACTGGCGCGTCTCGCCCCGCAAATCCTGCTTCCCGGCCGGCCTGTTCGTGGCGGAGGCCGCGCTGCGGGAGATGGCGCTCCCTCGCTTTCGATCGACGTCACTCGCCTGGCTACCCTTGCGCCGGCTCTCCAGCGCCGCCTGCTCCGCTACGCCGCCCTGCAACTGGGCGCCGCGCCCGATTTTCCCGCCACTGAGGGTCTGCTGACTCTCGCGCTCTCCGGCCGCGCCGGCCAAAAGCTGGAATTGGCCCAGGGCCTGCGCGCCGAGCGCACCCACCGCGAACTCCGCCTCGCCGCCGGGCTGGCGTCCCAGGATGAAGCCGCCGCGCCGCTCCCCCAATACACGGCCACCGTGCCCTGTGAAATCGACGCCCCGGCCTTCGCTCTCCGCCTGAAGATCGAATTCAGCCCATCGGAATCAGCGCGGCAAGGGCAGGGAGCCGGTGCCGCCCAAACGGTCGCACTCCGCAACTGGAAGCCCGGCGACCGGGTTACTCTCCGCCACTCCAGCGGCCCCCGCAAAGTCAAGGAAGTGCTGGAACGTCTGCGAGTTACGGGAACCAGCCGGGCTCTTTGGCCGGTGCTTGAGCTGGACGGCCGCATCGTCTGGATGAAGGGCGTTGAGTTGGAGTCTCAGCCGGGAATCGCCGTCCGCGTCACCTTCCCCTGTACAGACTGAGCCCACCCTGCTCCGGCCGCCCCAATTGTCCCTCTTCCCCCGTGCCCGATCCCGCCCATTCCGCTGCAACTTCTGCGGTATTCCGAAGGCTTTTCCAGGCGCTTATATCGCTGTAACTCTCAGCGTCCAGAGAGTACAATTTGGGTTACTGCTCATTCAGGCGGCAGGGGAGTTGTGTCTGCCGTCCGGGTGTTGTGTACTTTCTGACACTTTCAGCAAGGTACCGGCGTCTAAAGAATGTTGCATGGTTCCACGGAGGTCCTGCCGACGGCATCTTCCCCCGGTGGGCAAGAGGAGTTCTGGTGAATTCAAGCGTTAAAACAGTCATGTTCTGGGTCTTCATTCTCATCTGCCTCTTGATGTTGTGGACGGTGGTCCAGAAGAGCGCGAATATGAGCAAGGATGCGGAGATCAAGTACTCCGACCTCTTCGACAAGGTGCAGAATCAGCAGGTCATGGATGCCGAAATCCAGGGCAATGAGCTGCGCGGCCACCTCAAGTCCTCGCCCAAGGACCAGTTCCACACCACGATTCCCGGCAACTACGAAGATCTTGAGAAGGCCATGCTCGCCTCCAAGATCAACTTCTCCATCAAGGAGCCGCAGAACAACATCCTGCTGCCGCTCCTGTTCAACATTGGTCCCTTCGTGCTGCTCGGCGCCATCTGGTTCTTCATGCTTCGCCAGATGCAGTCCGGCGGCAACAAGGCGATGTCGTTCGGCAAGAGCCGGGCGCGCCTGCTCTCCATGCAGCAGAAGAAGATCACCTTCAAGGATGTGGCCGGCGTCGACGAGGCCAAGGAAGAGCTGAAGGAGATCATCGAATATCTGCGCGAGCCGCAGAAGTTCCAAAAGCTCGGTGGCCGCATCCCCAAGGGCGTGCTACTGGTCGGGCCTCCGGGAACCGGCAAAACCTTGCTCGCCCGTGCTGTGGCTGGCGAAGCCAACGTGCCGTTCTTCTCCATCTCCGGTTCGGACTTTGTTGAGATGTTTGTCGGCGTCGGCGCAAGCCGCGTCCGAGACCTCTTCGAGCAGGGCAAAAAGAACGCCCCTTGCATCATCTTCATCGACGAAATCGACGCGGTCGGCCGCCATCGCGGCGCGGGCCTGGGTGGCGGACACGATGAGCGCGAGCAGACGCTGAATCAGTTGCTCGTCGAAATGGACGGCTTCGAATCGAACGACGGCGTCATCCTTGTCGCCGCCACCAACCGGCCCGACGTGCTTGACCCCGCGCTGCTGCGCCCCGGCCGTTTCGATCGCCGCGTAGTGGTGGGCCTGCCCGATGTGCGTGGCCGCGAAGAAATTCTCCGTGTCCACGTCAAGAAGGTTCCGGTTTCAGAAGACACCAACCTCAACGTGCTGGCCCGCGGAACACCGGGCTTTAGCGGCGCCGATCTGGCCAATATGGTCAATGAGGCCGCGCTCAACGCTGCTCGCGTCAACCGCAAGCAGGTCACCATGTACGACTTCGAGCTGGCCAAGGACAAGGTGCTCATGGGCGCCGAGCGCAAGTCCATGCTGCTGACCGACGAGGAGAAGCGGGTCACCGCCTATCACGAAGCCGGCCACGCGCTGGTTTCCTTCTTCCGCGTCCACTCAGACCCCATTCACAAGGTCACCATTATTCCGCGTGGAATGGCTCTGGGCGTCACCATCTTCCTGCCCGGCGACAGGCATAACTACACGCGTGAATATCTTGAAGCCAAGCTCGCCATGTCCTACGGCGGCCGCGTGGCTGAAGAGATCTTCCTCAACCAGATGTCGACGGGCGCAGGCAGCGATATTGAAGTTGCTACCGATCTCGCCCGCCGCATGGTCTGCGAGTATGGCATGAGCCGCCTCGGTCCGCTCACCTTCGGCAAGAAGGAAGAGCAGATCTTCCTGGGCCGCGAGATTGCCCAGCATCGCGACTTCAGCGAAGAGACGGCGCGGCAGATCGATCTTGAAGTACGCCGCCTGATCGACGAGGCTTACCAGACCGCGCACACCATTCTCGAATCGAACAAGGACCCGATGCACCGCATCGCCGCTGCCTTGCTCGAACGCGAAACCATCGACGCCGAAGAAGTTCGGATGCTGATCGAAGGCCAGGAACTGCCTCCGCTGCGTTCGATCCTGGCCTCGCCCAGCGATCCCGACGGCACTCCGCAGCAGGTCCTCAAACCCGAGAGCCGTAGCGGCCCCGGCTTCCCCGAAGGCTCGCCTTCGCCGGCATAAAAACAGTGAACAGTGAACAGAAAAGGGCTGCTCTCCGGAGCAGCCCTTTTTGTAAGTGAGTTCTCGATAGAAGATCGGATGCCCCAGGTCCCGCTTCTGGGACCTGGGAAATGACAAACCTCCATCGGCCACTGTCCACTGTTCACTGCACTGATACAATTCCCTCGCAGATGGAATGCCGCTCGCTTGTGAATCGAATTGAGAGAACGCGCCCGGCTTCGTTTGTTCCCAAACCAAATTCACTGAGGAGCATTCCGTATGCGTTCGTCCCTGCGCCGCTTTACCGTCTCGCTTTTCCTGCTCGTCTTCGCACTGGCAACGCTCGCTCATGCCGCGCCCGTGCTCATGATTTCGATCGATGGCCTCAAGCCCGAATACGTCACCCAGGCCGATGCGCACGGCATGAAGCTGCCCTATCTCCGCTCCATGATGCGTGATGGAACCTATGCCGAGGGTGTCGTTGGAGTGTGGCCCACCGTGACCTATCCGAGCCACACCACGCTGCTCACCGGCGTCACGCCCGCCGTGCATGGCATCTACAACAACCTTGAGTTCGACCCCGAGATGCGCTACTCCAGCGCCTGGCACTGGTATGCGTCCCAGATTCAGTCGCCAACGCTATGGAAGGTCGCGCACACGGCCGGTCTTAGCACTGCCAGCATCGGCTGGCCGGTCAGCGTGGGCGCAACCGATGTCGACTGGCTCATCCCGGAGTTCTGGCGCACAGCCGATCCCTCCTCCGCTGTGAATCCGGCAGACCGTTTGCTCCTCTCCGCCGTCTCGCGCCCCGACACACTCATCCAGCAGTTGGCGCCCGCGGCCGGCCCGTACATGATGGGCAACGACACCAGCGTCGGCGGAGACGAAACCAAAACCCGCTACGCCCTGGAAATCCTGCGCCGGTATAAGCCTGCGTTCATGACCATCCATCTCAGCTCGCTCGATGATGCGCAGCACGCGCACGCTCCCTTTAGTCCTGAAGCCGAACGGACATTGGAATCGATCGATGGAATGGTGGCGCGGCTTGCATCGGCAGCCTTTGCCAACGACCCCTCCGCGGTGCTCGTGGTCGTCTCCGATCACGGGTTCATGAACATCTCCCACTGGGTTAATCTCTATATTCCGTTTCTGCAGGCGGGGCTCATCGAGGCAACGGCCAATCCGCAATCCAGCGTTCCTCAAATCAACGCATGGAAGGCCGAGCCTTGGCTTGGCGGAGGCATGGGCGCCGTAATGCTCAAAGACTCCGGCGATCACGAGACTGAGCAGAAGGTACGAGCACTACTCGACAAGCTGGCCGCCGATCCCGCCAACGGCATCGCGGAGATCCTCGATCGCGACGTAATCCAGAAGCGCGGAGCCTTCCCGGATGCGGCTTTCCTGGTTGTTCTCAAGCCCGGTTATTATTGCGGCACGGCAACCAGCGGCAATCTGGTGACGGAGATTCCTGGCAGCAGGGGATCGCATGGCTTTTCGCCGGAGTATCCGGAGATGCGCGCATCCTTCTTTGCATTAGGCGCCGGCATCGCCCGTCATCGCGATTTGGGAGTCGTCGATATGCGGCAGGTTGCGCCTACCGTCGCCGCGATTCTTGGCGTGCCCATGCCCACGGCAAAGTTCTCTCCGCTCAACGTCAAGTCCGCGGCCAAGCTTCATGATATCTTCGACAAGTACTGAATCGCGAACAGCTTCGAGATCTATCCAGGCACCCATACCAGCGCTGTAGCAGGCCGCTTCCAGAACCATGTAATGCCGTTCTTCAGCAAGAATCTCTGCTTCAACGCAAGTTGCCAATGATTGGCCCGAAGGGGACATGTGCTCAACCGGAGAAGCAGGCCCGAGAGCTTGGGTCCAATTGGCGTTGAGATGAGTATGCTGGATGCTCCGCTTCCATGCACCCCTGCGAACACCTTTGATGAAGTGCAGTGCACGTCAGCCTGGCATCAGAGAACAGCGGGCAATGCGGACAGTTTGAGAGATCGGCTGAGGGCTCATGAGTAATCGCTTACCGGAAAACTCGGGCGGCAATGCAAAGAGGATTGAAGATGAAAAAAAGAAGTGATTTCGGAATGATGGTGGCAATGCAGTTCATACTGATTGGCGCCGCGTTGACAATGGGTGCACAGGCCGGCGCGGGGCCCAATGCACCCGCGCACAGGCCGGAAGGCCCGTGTGACATCTACGCCGCGGCCGGCAACCCCTGCGTGGCCGCCCACAGCACCACGCGCGCCCTCTACGCCTCCTACAACGGCCCACTCTATCAGGTTCTTCGCCAGTCAGACGGCAAGACGCTGGATATCGGCGTCGTACAGCCCGTTGCGTTGCCGGGCCCCGATGCAGGTGGATACGCCGACGCGGCCGCGCAGGATGCGTTCTGCGCCAACACCTATTGCTGGATCACGACCATCTACGATCAGTCCGGAAAACACAACGATCTGACTCAGTCGCCGCGCGGCGGATTCAGCGGCCCCGCCCTGGGCGGCTTCAATAACCTTCCGCTCGCCGACATGGCGCCGATTACGATCATGGGCCACAAGGTTTACGGTGTCTTCATCGAGCCAGGCATGGGTCTGCGCCAGGACGACACCAAGGGTACAGCGGTCGACGACCAGGCAGAGGGACAGTACTGGGTCATCAACGGACTGCACTTCAACTCCGGCTGCTGTTTCGACTACGGCAACGCCGAAATTGACAGCCGCGACGACGACAACGGCACCATGGAAACCGCCTACTTCGGGGACGCTCCCTGGTGGTATTACGGCAATCCTCCCGGCCCGTGGGTGATGACCGACCAGGAGAACAACCTGGTCGGCTGCGTCAACCCGGACGGATCCAACCACTGCCCAAACCTGCCGAACATCCCCTGGCGATTTGTAACCGCGATGGCCAAAGGTGAACCGCACCACTGGACATCCATGGGAGGCGACGCGCAGCGCGGTGCCTTGCAAGGGATCTTCGACGGACCGCGCGTCAACGCAACCTACGACCCCATGCGCAAGCAGGGAGCGATCCTGCTTGGCAACGGCGGCGACAACAGCAACGGCTCGCAGGGCACCTTCTACGAAGGCGCGGTGACGGCTGCAGGCACCTTCCCAACGGACGCCACCGATCAACGGGTGCAGGCCAATGTTGTGGCTGCCGGCTACGCTGTGCCGCGCCTGAGCCTCGCGCCTGCGTCGGCAACTGCCACTCCGCCAGGACTCCAGACCTTTGCGCCGGGTTCCTCGCAGGACACCACTGTGACCTTCACAAACACCACCAATGCTCCCGCGAAGGACATTCGGTTGAGCATTTCCGCGCCCGCCAGGCATTGGACAGCCGTCATTCCTGGTTCCACCGAGACGTCGAAGTCGTACGCTGCCCCGGTCGCGCCGGGCGCAAGCGTAAGTGCGACTTTCAAGGTCACTTCGGGGCCTGCACCCTTCAACGGTGACCTGGTCGCGAGCGCCTCCTGGACCGATGCAGCCAGTGGCGTCCAACATTCCGAGTCAGCAAGCGAAAAAGTGCGCAACGCAAGCCCCGTCAAGATCAACGAGTACCGCATCTCCTCCGGCGCCTCTGCCAGCTCAACCGACTCCTTCATCGAGCTGTACAACGCCGGCTCCCAGAGCGTCGATATCTCCAACTGGACCCTGACCGAGCACCCAACGCAGCAGGCGATCTTCGCGGCGGTGAATATCCCGGCCGGGACGAAGATCTCGGCTCACGGCTTCTACCTGCTCGGCCTCTCCAACTCCGGGCTCGCGGTTGCCGCGCATACGGGCGACACAGCGATTCACGTCCGGAGCACGAGCGGCATCTCCGCCGGCGACACCCTCACCATCGGCAGCGGCGCCGACACGGAGACGCGCAAAATCACGGGCCTGGGCACGGCGGCCAGCAACCATACCACCCTTTGGCAGCCCCTCCCCGATGGTCCGGTCATCACCATCCCCACCGGCTCAACCAACGTGCCCGTCGCCAGCGTGTCCGGCTTCGTCGTCGGTGAGAAGATCGCCCTCGGCTACGGCGCAACGTACCCGGCGGTCGCCAGAGACCTGGAGCAGTACGAAATGGCCACCGTTACCGCAGTCGGCAAGCCTGGCACGCAGGCCTACCTGGCCTCCGACGCAGCCGCCGGCGCCACCAATATCCAGGTGACCTCAGTCTCCGACATCTCAGTCGGGGACAAAATCCGGCTGGACATCGACAGCGTTGGCCATGGGATCGAGACTGTCACCGTCACACGCGTCGGCACCAGGGTGAGCCAGACAAATCTCGCGGCGAATGTGGCCGCTGGCGCAACTCGCATCCAAATCCGCCGGGCAGAGAGTTTCGCCGCCGGCGATAAAATCACGGTCGGCACCCCTGCCAGCAAGCAAGCCGTGACCGTCACCGCAGTCGGCGGTGGGGGGCCTGAAGGCACCGCCGTTGACGTCACACCAGCCATCGCCCAGGCGCACATGCGCGATGAGTGGGTGGTGTCTCCTGGAACCGGCCTCGAACTGGCCGCACCGCTCAGGTTCAACCATGCGGCAAACCTCCCCTTCAGCGACCGCGGAACGGGGATCACCTTCCAGCCGGCAACGGCCTTTGCGCACTCCAGCAACGAGCCCGTGCAGGCGCTCGGCACTGGCATAACTCTCGACAGCCCCCTGGCTCGCAATCATGAGATCAATGCAGTGGTGCATGACGCCGCAGTAACAACCGCCGGCTACCAGGGAATGCCTGCGCCCAACCAGTGGTTCGGGGGTCCGGAACTCACCACCAACTCTCCCCTGTTTGGCCGCACCATCACCGTCAGGGAGGGCAGCATGGTACTGCGGGACGCCGCGGGCCTGGTTGTCGACAGCCTCAACTATGGCGGCCTCGTCGACCCCTGGGCCGCCGAAGGTTACCAGGCTGTTTCCGGGCTAGAACAGGGCGGCTGTTTCGCGCCCGCTCCCGGCGCGGCTGGAGGCTTTGATCCGTCTGCTTCGGATCGAGCCACCACCGCCAGCGCGGGCCGCTTCCCGGACGGCGCGGATACCATCAGCAACTGCGCCGATTTCCGCACGCAGGCCGTCACCACCCTGTCTGCCGCTTCGGCCGCTGGCGCCACCAACATCAAAGCCGGCAGCGTGGAAGGCTTTGATCCAGGACAGACGGTTCGTATAGACACAGGCGCGAGCCTCGAAACTGCCGTCATCGCGACGGTAGGCACCGCAGGAGCCACCACCGTGCGCACCGCCAGCGACGCAGGCGCAACGGCGATCCCTGTTGCTGGCGTGACGGGCTTCAGCGAGGGGCAGACCATCAGCATCGACAGCGGCGCGAACTCCGAGATGGCGGTGATCGCCTCCATCCGGCCCTGGGGCGGCGCCTCGATCATCGTCAAGGCGCCGCTCACTCACGCGCACGCAGCCGGTGCACCGCTTTCCGGCTCTGGCATCACTCTCTCCTCGGCACTCAACCACGCACACGCCATCGGGGCCCAGATCACCGACAACCTTCCCACGCCTGGCGCGCCCAACAAATATCACAGGAAAAATCATTGAGGATGACGACGGAACTCCTGTAATTCCCAGGGCGCCCTGGGAATTAGATGACAGGCCCTAGTAACTCGGCGTTGTTCAGAGGTTTGACTAAAAGTGGCGCTTCAGTTTGAGGATCTGCGACTCGAAGCCGTACCACAGCGCCGCGGCGACTGCGGTGGCTGTGGCCAGGCGGAAGGCTACAATGGCAAGGTTGCCGACCGTGCCGTAGGGGTCCATGCGGAGATCGAACCAGCCGAAGTAGATGAAGACCGAGATGTGGCACATGTAAAGGCCGTAGCTGATGCGCCCATAAAAGGCCAGCGGTCCGCTGCGCAGTGTGGCATTGATCGGGTTGCGCATGCCGGTTGAGGCGATAAGAGCCAGCATTCCGCCGGTATAGCCAACCGCGAGCGCGGAGTCGAGATAGGCAGTGCCGCCGGCAATGGTGGTGGCGGCCGCGATGCCGGCGAACAGGCTACCCAGGCCCATCCAGAGCCAGGTGCGGCGGCTGAGAGGCAGTGTGTGCATCCCAAGCGCCAGCAGGCTGCCCAGGGCAATGCCGTCGAGATGAATGAGCGTGTGCGTGGGCGTGAGCCAGGAGGGATGGCTGTGACGTAGCAGCGGGGAAGCGATGAGCGCGCAGAGCAGCGGCGCGGCCAGCATCCAGGGGCGGCGAAGATACTTCACCACCGGCGCCCAGAGGAAGTAGTACTGCTCCTCGATGGCTAGGGCCCAAGTGGGGCCGATGGCAGGGGGTAGCGTGAGATGGAAGAGATTCTGGACCAGGAAGAGATAGGCCAGCCAGGGCGCAGTTTTGATTGCTTCGGTAACTGTGGGGCCGATGAACCAGGGTGCGTTGAGGTAAACGACCACCAGCAGCAGGATGTAGACCGGCCAGATGCGCAACGCCCTGCGCGCATGGAAGTTGTGGAAGTAGCGAGGCTTGTCCCGGGTGGTGAGCAGGATGGAGGTGATGAGGAATCCGGAGAGCGTGAAGAAGAGGATTACGCCTGACCATCCCCAGAGCGAGGCGTAATGGATCCAGGTGCCGACAAGCCGGGGATTGCAGTGGTAGAGGACTACCCACAGAATTGCGAGGCCGCGCATGCCGTCGAGCTCCGGCAGATACGTGGGCAGCCAAGTTGGGCGTTGGATGGGCAAGACAGCAGGTTAGCAGATTGGCGTGCTGGCGAAAAAACGTCGTTCGATTAGCTACAGGAGTATTTGCTTCAGATGGTTCCGATCGGGGCCTAATGGCAGCGGAAAAAGGCCTGATTCTGATCTTGGCGCGGAGGGGAGTTTTGCAGGGGATAAATGGGTGGGTTGAAACCCACCCCTACCAGCCCGCGGTCATTTTGCGGCCCGTGACCCAGAGGGTACCCCGTCGTGCCCTGTTACAAAGCCTTGAGGTTTTGTAACAGGGTATGAGTTTTTCCGCAGCCTGTGAAGGCCTTGTTTTGGCCGTTTTCAGGGACCTTCAGGAAGGCTCCTGCTTCCTCCACAAACAGGATCTACGACTGTAGCATTAGCCCGCCGCCAACTGCCGGGCGCGCTCGGTTGCTCGCATGACGGCTTTGATGAGGGTGACGCGGAGGCCGCCTTCTTCGAGTTCGAGAATGCCGTCGACGGTGCAGCCGGCGGGGGTGGTGACGGCGTCCTTGAGCAGGGCGGGGTGATAGCCGGTTTCAAGCACCATCTTGGCTGCGCCGAAGGCGGTCTGGGCGGCCAGTTGCGTGGCGGTGTCGCGGGGCAGGCCGACCTTGACGCCCGCCTCGGCCAGCGCTTCGATGATGATGTAGATGTAGGCGGGGCCGGAGCCGGAGAGGCCGGTGACGGCGTCCATGTGCTTCTCGTCCACGACGACGGCGCGGCCGACGGTCTCGAAGATGCGCTTGGCCAGCTCCATTTTTTCGTCGGAGACATAGCGCCCGCGGCAGAGTGCGGCTGCGCCCGCTCCCAGAGCCGAAGGGGTGTTGGGCATGGCGCGGATTACGGCAAGCTCGACGCCTGCCGCTTCTTCGATGGCGCTGGTTTTTACCGACGCGGCAAACGAGACAATAGTCTTGTCCGCGGTGAGCGCGGGGCGGATCTCTTCAATGAGGCTTGCGACCTGAAAGGGCTTGACGCCGATGAGAATGAGGTCGGCCTGGCTGGCTGCCTTGAGGTTGTTCGTGCTGACGTCGACGCCCCACTGGGTGCTGAGGGCCAGGGCGCGCTCGGGATGCTGCACGGTGCCGTGGATCAGGTCGGGAGAAAACAGATTCTCTTTGAGGAACGCTTGCAAAAGGATGCCACCCATTTTGCCTGCGCCGAGAACGGCCACGCGGACTGTGGGCAACTGCGCGGGTACTTCGGTGGCCTCTACGGCGATCTCTGCCATTTTCATTTTCTCCTTGTTGCAAATGGGGGCGCGGGTCAAACCTGGCCCATGCCGCTATAGAAAGGATACTCACATTCGCATCAGGCCGCCTGAGGCTCTTGCATTTGGTTCCCATGCATGAGCCCGCGGCGGCCTGGACTGCGAGAGTTCGAATTGTGCCTTGCCGGCAATGCCAGCGGACGCTTATCTGCTGAGAGCCGCCTCGTTGGCGAGGAAGTTCTTCAGAGCCTCGTCCATGGAGTTGGTGCGATCAGCCATAGGCCAGGCAGAATTCCAAAGCAGATAGCCTCCGGGGAGGACCAGGAACTTTTGGCCGGTGCCGATCGCTGCCGCCGCGGTCATGCTCCAAGCGTTGTATTCCAGGATGAACAGCGGGGGCTCCTCGTTGCCTGCAATGGGGGTGCGCATGTCGGAGATGTGCTGGCCCATGTGCATGATGGCCCGTGCCTGCGCATCGCCCGCAAGGCGGTTCAGGTTGAAGATGCAGTTGAAGAGAATGCCGTCGGGCGAGTCTTTGGTGCCCAGGGCATCCTCCTTGGCTTCGGTCTCGGTGGTAGAGCCGTAAATGATGGATACGCCATTGTGCTCGCCGGGCTTGGGAAAGACCGCTATGTTCTTTGTCGCCTGAACTCCGGCGGGGCTGCCTGCCAGGCTGGCTGCGGACTTCTGCGCCGCGGCAACCGGATCGTAGAGGTCTCCGCCTCCCACGGCAAAAACGGGAGCGTCGCCCTTGGTGATTTCGTCGGACTTGGAGAAATCAACTTCCTTGGGGGTTACGTCGGCGACAGATTGGAGCACGAGGCGCGCGGGGTAGGCGTTCATGTTGCCAAAGCCGCCGAATCCGGTAATCTTGCCTGCCCTGTCGCGTTGCAGCCCGGCATCAGCCACGGTATCGAGCCGGCCAACAAGGGTGGCGGTCACAGTGTAACGGGCGCATCCGAGGCACATGGCCGCGCCCTTGTTGTGGGCTTGCGAGAGCAGGTTATCGAACTGCTTGAAGTCCTTGCTTTTGTCGAGGGTTACCGGAGTCCGCGTTGGGGCGGTATAGGCGCCTGCGAAGTTGTGCGCGGGCTGAATCTGCACAAGAGCAACCGGGCCTGCCTTGCCTTTAGTGCCCTGGGGATAGGAAAGCCAGATGCCGTCGATCTGGTAACCGCACGGGCTGCTGTCTTTCACGAGGAAATAGTCGAATCCGGCAACCACGGTGCCTTTGATGCGAACGATCTTTCCATCGAAGGACTTGGGGCTCTTGAGAACCGCGCAAACGGTTGTGTCGACAGCCTGGGCATACGCTCCGCTGGCGCACGCACAAGCAAATAGGGCAAGAACGAGAAGGCGCTTCATTGAAATCTCTCCACCCGGCGCAGGTCTTGCACCGGAAACGAAAAATATGGGGTCGGTGGGACCACCGCTGACAGGAACTGCTAAGAATATCACGCACGGGCTCGTCGATTCCGTGCGGGCTATCGCGTTTCTTCGGCCTTTTGGGCGGCAATCCAAGTGTCAATGCGGGTTTCCAGGACATCGAGAGGCAGAGGGCCCTGGTCGAGGACCTGGTCGTGGAAGGCGCGGATGTCGAACTTGTCGCCGAGAGCCTTTTGGGCGCGGGCGCGCAACTCGAGGATCTTGAGTTGGCCGATTTTGTAGGCCAGAGCCTGACCGGGCCAGGCGATGTAGCGGTCCACTTCGGATTGCACCGTGGGCTCGTCGATGGCGGAGTGGTCGTGGAAGTACTGGACCATCTGTTCGCGGGTCCAGTGCTGGGAGTGGACGCCGGTGTCGACGACGAGACGGATTGCTCGCCAGGTGTCAGCCTCGAGACGACCGTAGTCGGAGTAAGGGTCTTGGTAGAAACCGGCTTCTTTGCCGAGTTGCTCGGTGTAGAGCGCCCAGCCTTCGACGAAGGCCGTGTATTCGCCGTATTTGCGGAAGGTGGGCGTGCCGGTGAGTTCCTGGGCGATGGAGATCTGGAGATGGTGGCCGGGAATGCCTTCGTGGTAGGCGATGGCCTCGACGGAGTAGAGATTGCGGCCGGTGACGTTATCAGTGTTGATGAGCAGGCGGCCGGGACGGGTGCCGTCGGGCGTGCCGGCCTGGTAGTAGGCGGGCGGGGCGGTTTTGGCCAGGTAGGCGGGCATGGGGACGACTTCAAAGGGCGCTTTGGGCAGACGTCCGAAGAGCGAGGGGAGCTTGGCCTGCATGGGCGTGAGATAGCTGCGGTAGGCGGCCAAGAGCGCTTCGGGTGAGGCGGCCTTCAGTTTCGGGTCCGCCTTCAGGCTGGCACGAAACGTGGCCAGGTCATGGAAGCCGAGCTTGTGGGCAAGCTCAAGCATGGCGGTCTCATCCCGCTTCACTTCGTCGAGGCCGATCTGGTGAATCTGGACTGCGGTGAGATTCGTCGTGGTGCGGTGGCGGATCAGGTACTGGTAGTACTTTGTCCCATCGGGCAAGGCGGAGATGCCTGGCTCGGTGCGGCCTGCGGGCACATAGCTCGCCTTGAGGAAGCGGGCGAAATGCGCGTAGGCGGGCAGCACTTCTTTCTGGAGTGCGTCGAGCGTATCGGTCTTGATGCGGGTCTGATCGCCGGCGGAGATGGAAGCGGGAAACTTCTTGAGCGGCGCGGCGAGAGGCGAGTCTTCGGGTTCTTGCTGGGCGAGGGTCTGGATCTGTTCGAGGGCCTTTTCAAGGAGGTATTTTGGGGGCACGCGCTTGTCATCGAGGCCGATGGCCATGTTGGCGGTGATCTGCTCGAAGGCGTTGGGAATCAGATGAAGACGGGCGATCCAGTCGTCGTAGTCCTTGACGGTGGTGAAGCTGAGCTGCGAGGCCAGTTGCGGGAAATCGTCGTAGACGCCTTCGACCTGGTTGACGGGCATCTCCCACTCTTTGAAGGCTGCGGCCTCCTGGTCGTCAGTGAGCTTGCGGAGGAGCAGTTCGCGGCTGGCCGTTTCCTGCTCTGTGAGTCCGGTTGGGTCGATGGCGGCGAGGCGCATCAGTACGTCCTGGCCGCGCTCCAGATCGTTGTTCACGGCTTGCAGCGAACGGTCGGTGAGCTTGTCGTTATAGCGCTTGTCGCCGAGGGACGAGGCAAACTCGGGATCGTGCTTGAGAACGTCTTCCCAGTAATCCTTGAAGAGAGCATCGAGCGCCTTACGGCGGTCTTCGAGCGAGGCGGGCGCGGAAGCCGCTGCGACGGGCAGTTTTTGCGCTCCGAGAACCGGCGCGAGGACGAGCAGCATAAAGGCGGCGGCGACGAAGAGGAAGCGGGGAGATTGTCTCAAGGGATTGAGGTCCTTCATGTGAAATGGCTCTGGTGTTGAGTTTAGAGCAATGGGCAGGGAACAAAGGACAGGGAACGATAAAGGCTGGCCGGTTTGGGTTCTTGCTGCTCCGCTCGCTGCGGGTTTGACCCCGTAAAAGGGGCGATGAAGCTCGTTTTTGGGGGCATGAATCCGCGAAATTCCGTAGTTGACGCTGAGGCTTGCTTTGCTCGCAAGTATTTTTGTTTGTGCTTGTTATGCCTTGATTCAGGGCGGTGGCTATTGGCTACATGGCAACGGGCCTTGGGGGTGTAAGTGGTTTGTTTTCTGGTGGTTTTAGGAAATGTCACAGTTTCACAGGAAATAGGGGGAGGGGGGCTCCCTGTCTTTGGGGGGTCGCCGCCGACTACTGGCCAGGGCGCGACCTGGTTCCATTGTGCACCGGGAGGGGGTAATTTTCTGCATGGGGGGTGGAGATGGGCTGGGAATAGGGGATTGTAAAAACAGTCCGGTGGGGTGTCTGGTTTCCCACCCAAACCGCAAAAAACGCGGTTTGGATGGGGCACCCGAAGTGATTGTTGGGGCGAAGTAAAAAAAGCAACCGCAGATCGTTCGACTCCGTTTGGCCGAAAAACCGGCCAAACTCCGCTCAAGATGACAAAACAATTCTGCTCAAGATGACAGGGCAATTTTGATGCGAACTTCTGAGACAGGACACTAGCGGAGTAGTTCGTTGAGGAGGACTTTGGCTTTGGCTACCAGGGTGGTGGCGCCGTCGATGTCGCCGGAGGTGAGGGCGTCTTTGGCCTGCTTGAGGAATTCGCGGATGTGGGCGACGGTTTTCTGGTCCTGGTCGCTGAGGTTTCGCTTGATCCCGTTCAGGCTGCGCTCAGTCGAGTCGATGGAGGCCTGAGTCTGGAGGCGGGAGTCGGATGCGTCGCGCGAAGAGAGCTGGCCGATGGCGCTGACGGCAGGAGCGCCGCTTGAGGCCTGCTGGGTGTCGGGAACGGGATTGGCGGGCTGTTTGTGGTGTTTTGCGGGCGGCTTGGGCGTCTGCTCGGGCAGATTGGTTGCGTTCACAGACGGCGTGGTTGGAATCGTCACCTCTGGCGGCGGCAATTGGGTAGGGGGCGGAACGGTCGAAGGGCTGATGACCGGCGGGGGCGGCGGAAGCTTCTCCTTATGGGGCCAATGGACGCATCCCGCGAGAAACAGCGGCAGCATACACGCGGCAATCCTGGCAGGCAGTTTCATCCCGCAAGCCCCTTCCCAGTTTCTACGTTCACCGGCTGAGGATGCCGGCGCCCCCAGTCCGCGGCGGAGAGAGGGATTCTTAACGCGAATTCCGTGCCGCGGCCTATCTCCGATTGTACTTCTATGCTGCCGTGATGTAACTGAATAATGCGATAAGTCATTGCCAGGCCAATGCCGCTGCCTTCGCTTTTGGTGGTGAAGTAGAGGTCGAAGATCTTTTCGCGGATCTCGGCGGGGATGCCCGCGCCGTGGTCGGCGATGCGGAGAAGCGCCGTCTTGCGGTCTTCTTCGAGGACTACATCCAGCTTGCCGCCCTCGGGCATGGACTGAGCACCGTTCAGGATCACGTTGAGCACCGCCTGCTTGAGCAGATCGGCGTCGATGTTGGCTATCAGCGGGTTCGCGGGTATGCGGCTGACCAGCTCGACATTGCGCGTGGAAAGCTCGGCGGTGGCGAGAGTGAGGACGTCGCCGACGACTTTGCGCAGGTCCTGCTCGCGGAGATCGAGTTCGACGGGGCGCGAAAAATCCACGAGCATTTGGACGACGCGGTCGAGGCGATGGATCTCGGAGTCGATGACTTCGAGGTGGCGAACGGCGGGGGCGCTGGCGTCGCCGAGCTTGTTCTTGAGCAGTTCGAGGTGGACGACGATGGCGTTGATAGGGTTCTTGACCTCGTGGCCGACGCCGGAGGTGAGGCGGCCGATGGCGGCCATGCGGCGGGATAGCTCGAGTTCGGACTCGATAGCTTCGGCGGATTCAAGATCGTGCAGCAGGACCAGCGCGCCCAGGCCCTGGTGGGTGTCTTCGTCGTGGATGAATTCGAGCGAGGCCTGAATGCGGTGTCCGGTTTCGGTGCGAATTTCTTCTTTGGCAAGCGAACCGCCGGCGTCGAAGGCGTCGCTGAGAACCAGGCCCAAGGCGGTGGAGGGGCGGAAGATGTCGTGCGCGTGGAGGCCGAGGATGTTTTCGCGCGGGAGGTCGAGAAAGCGTCGCGCTGCTTCAGAGACAAGAACGGCGCGGCCATCGCTGGTGAAGAGAAGAATGCCGTCCTGAAGATTGCCGAGGATTTGATCGAGGTTCTCGGTCAAGGCGGAGAAGACCTCCTCGACATTGCGCATGCGCTGGCCGATGCGCTCGATTTTGTTGGAGACCTGGTCGGCGGTGTCCTGCCTGGGCGCGGGCTTTGACTTGGTGGCTACAGTGTTGGCTTTCGTGCCAGTTGCTGTACCGGTTACCGCGCCAGCCGCCGCGCCGGCGGAAGTCCAGCGGTCGAGTTGGCGGCTGATCTTCTCCATGGGGCGCAGTGCGAGGTTGCTGAGCAGCAGCGCGGCGAGAATTGCCGTGAGCAGCGCAATGCCCATGAGGCCGAGCGCTTCGGTTCGCCACGGTGCGTAAAAGGCCAGTAGCAAGGTGGTGCGCACGCCGACGTGGACGGTGGCAAAGGGCGCACCGTTGTTGTCGAGCGAGGCGACCACGTCGTAGACGATGGGCGGGCCGAAGACCTTTTGCGCCAACTGCAATGAGCTGGCATCGAGGAGCTGCTTGTAGTCGGGCCGGGCGGGCAGGGGCTTGTCTTCGTTTTCAGGATTGGTGCTGAGGAGCGTGACGGCGTGGTTGTCGCCGATGTTGATGTCGTAGACAGTGAGGGAGTAGCGGTTGACGGACTCGACGACCGCTTGCAGTTCCGCGTTGTCGCGCACGGCCTTGATCATGAGGGCACGCAACTGGGACGGATCGTTGGGATTGACGGTCTGGTCGCGGAGGCCTGTTTCCAGGGCATTCTGAAGCGCGAAGCGGATTTGCTCAGCCACCATGAAGTTGGTGTCGTAAGACTGGCTGACGGCGGCGTGCAGCAGTTGGTTGGCATAGACGAGCGAAACCGCCGCCGCGATAACAAACACCAGCGCCGTGATGGCGAGAACGAGTTTGATCTTGAGGCGCATGGCTTAGCTGGCCGGGTCCAGGCGGTCGCGGCCGTACTCCTTGAGTTTGTTGTGGAGCGTCTTGAGGCCGATGGCGAGGATCTCCGCGGCGCGGGTGCGGTTTTGCCCGGTGGCTTCGAGGGTGCTTAGAATCAGCAGGCGCTCAGCCTCGTCGACGGTGGTGCCTACGTGCACGGGCACCAGGGTGGCGTCGGACGGTTGAGGCGCAAGCTTCTGTGCTTTGGCGAAGCCTGGCGGCAGGTGACCCACATCGAGGGGTGCGCCGTCGGGGCAGAGAATGACTGCGCGCTCGATGGTGTTGCGCAGTTCGCGCGCGTTGCCGGGCCAGTTGTAGGTCATGAGGCGGTCGAGCATGGAGGGGGCCAGGCCGGGCACGTGGCGGCTGTGCTTCTCGTTCATCTGAACGAGCATGGCATCGGCCATGGGGGGCAGGTCTTCCATGTGATCGCGCAGCGGCGGCATGTGGATGTTGAAGACGTTGAGTCGATAGAAGAGGTCGGCGCGCAGATGGCCCTCAGCGACGGCGGAGTTAGGGTCGCGGTTGGTGGCAGCAAGAACGCGCACGTCTACATCCGTTTCATTGCGTGCGCCGAGACGTCGGAGCTTGCGCTCTTCGAGGACGCGGAGCAGTTTGGCTTGGGTAGCGTTGGGCATCTCGCCCACTTCGTCGAGTAGCAGGCTGCCGCCGCTGGCCAGCTCGAAGCAGCCGGCGCGGCGTTCGGCAGCACCAGTGAAGGCGCCTTTTTCGTGGCCGAAGATTTCGCTCTCGATGAGGGTCTCGGGGATAGCGGCGCAGTTGACGCCGACAAAAGGCTTGCCCTTGCGCGGGCTGAGTTCATGGAGGGTGCGGGCGACGAGTTCCTTGCCGGTGCCGCTTTCGCCGGTGATGAGGACGGGTACGTTGGAGGACGCGATCTGCTCGATGAGGCCGAAGATTTCGCGCATGGGCTTGGAGTTGCCGACCAGCGAGCCGAGCACGCCACTCTCGCGCAGGCGGCGGCGGGCCACTTCAAGCTCGATCTCGGTTGCGCGTTGGCGGGTTGCGTTGGCGAGGATGGTGCGCAGGCGTGTGGCGTCGACTGGCTTCTGCAGGAAGTCGTAGGCGCCCAGCTTCATGGCGTCGACGGCGAGCTGAATGGAGCCCATAGCGGTGAGGACGATGACGGAGAGGTTGGCGCCGAGGCCCGAACCTTCTTCGCCGAGCTTGGTGAGCAGACCGATGCCGTCGAGGCGGGGCATCTTGAGGTCGGTGACGACGATGGCGGGATTAAAGATGGGAATTTTTTCCCATGCTTCTTGGCCGTCGCGCGCGGTATCAGTGTCGTAGCCCCAGCCGGAGATGAGCTCGGCGAGGCCCATGAGCGCGTTGGGTTCGTCTTCGGCAATCAGGACTTTTACGTCTTTCTGCATAAAGCCTCTTGGAGAACTGCTTCAGCCTGTCAACCTCTATACTATGCACCCGCGGCTGGCGGCGGCTTAGCCGGCTTTTTCTGTGAGTTCGGCCCAGCGGGCGTAGAGGGTGTCGTTTTCGTTTTGCGCGGCATCGAGTTCGGCGAGCGCTTGCTGGAGTGCGGTGGCGTCGGATGCGATGGATGGGTCTTCGACGCGGGCGTGGGCGGCGGCGAGGCGCTGGTCAGAGGTTTCCACACGCAGCTCGATGGAGGCAAACTCGCGGGCTTCAAGATACGAGAGCTTCTTTTTGCCGCTCGCTGTGGGCGCGGCTTCGGAGGCTTGCTGCGTGGGGCTAGAACCGTCAGAGCGGCGGGTGGACTTGTCCGATTCGGCATCGTCCTGCTGGGCGAGCCAGTCTTCCCACTGCGCGTAGTCGGCAAAGCGGCCGGTGTTGCCGCGGCCGTCGAGACCCAGCACGGTGGAGGCGACGCGGTTGAGCAGGTAGCGGTCGTGCGTGACGAGGACCAGCGCGCCGGGAAACTCGAGGAGATTGTCTTCAAGGATTTCGAGCGTGGGAATGTCGAGGTCGTTGGTGGGCTCGTCGAGCAGGAGAACGTCGGCGGGCTCGAGCATGAGCTTGGCGATGAGAACGCGGGCGCGCTCGCCGCCGGAGAGATTGCGGACGGGCTGATTGAGCTGTTCACTGGTGAAGAGAAAACGCGCGGCCCAACTGGCGACGTGGACGATGCGGCCCTGGTAGTTGAGGCCGTCGCCTTCTGGGGCGAGGGCACGGCGGAGGGTGAGGTCTTCGTCCAGCTCGCGCATCTGGCTGAAGTAGACCAGGCGCAAGTTTTCTGCGCGGCGGATGGAGCCTTCGGCGGGATCGAGTTCTCCGCGCAGCAGGCGGAGGAGCGTCGTTTTGCCGCTGCCGTTGGGGCCGACGAGGCCGACCTTCATGCCGGCGGTGAGGATGAAATCCAATCCGGAGAAGAGCAGCCTGGGGCTCGTATCCGTTTGCGGACTGACTTCCGCGGGAGAGTCGCCGGACGGAACGGCGCAGGCGACGTTTTCGAATTCGACGAGGCGTTTGGTTTTGCGCATGCTGGCTTCGAAATCAATGCCGGCGGTGCTGACGGAGGTGCGGGCGTCCATGGCGGCCAACTCGCTGATCATGGCATGGGCGGTGTCGATGCGCGCCTTGGACTTGGAGGTGCGCGCCTTGGGCCCGCGGCGCAGCCATTCAATTTCGGTGCGGACGCGGTTGCGCAGGCTGTCCTGCTGTTTGCTTTGCGATTCGAGATACGCCTGTTTCTCTTCGAGGAAGCGGCTGAAGTTTCCCTTGACGCGCAAGAGGCCATCGGCAAAGACGCGGTTCAGCTCGACGATCTGGCTGGAGGTGCTCTCAAGAAAGTAGCGATCGTGGCTGACGGTGACGGCGGCGAAGGAAGACGTGGCGAGCAACTCCTCAAGCCATTCGATGCCGGCGAGATCAAGGTGGTTGGTAGGCTCGTCGAGGAGCATGACTTCGGGATCGCTGACCAGGGCTTCGACAACAGCGAGCCGCTTGCGCCAACCGCCGGAGAGCGAGGCGGCCTGCGCGTCGAGATCGGCAAAACCGGCGCGGCCGGCGAGTTCGCGCAAACGGCCTTCGCGCTCGCCTTCGTTGACGTGGGCGGCGGCGAGGGCTTTTTCCAGCACCTGGCGGACGGAGAGGCCGGCGGCGAAGCGCGAGTCCTGGGGAACGTAGGCGGCGCGGGCGCGCCTGCGGACGGCCAGTTCGCCGGAGTCGGGCTCGACCTGGCCGGCAAGCAGCGCCAGCAGAGTGGATTTGCCGGCGCCGTTGGGGCCGATGAGGCCGATGCGGTCGCCATCCTCGACGGTGAGCGAGATGTCTTTGAAGAGAGGCGTTGCGCCGAATTGCTTGGTCACGGATTGTGCGTTGAGGATAGGAGGCATCTCTTATAAGACTACTGTGCTTTGGTGCGGCGGGTTGTTTGGGGCGCTGGAGCGCTGGTTTGCGGCACAGCCGCGGCATTGTGGACTGCTATAGAATGTCGGCTGATGTTGGGAGCATACGCAGTCATGATTAGAATCAATCAGTACTTTACGAGGACTCTTTTGGCTCAGATTTCTACAGTGATTACCGCAGGCGCGCTGGCGCTGGCACCGGGCACGGGCAGTGCGCAGGCGGCGTTTGGGCCGTCCAATCCGTTTTATGCGCCGAGCACGCTGCCGTTCCATGCGCCGCCGTTTAACAAGATCAAGGACAGCGACTACCAGCCCGCGATCGAGGCCGGCATTGCAAAGAACATCGAAGAAGTGCAAGCGATTGCCGACAATCCGGCTGAGCCAACGTTTGAGAACACGATTGTAGCTCTGGAGAAGAGCGGGCGACTGGTGAACCGCGTGATGCTGGTTTTCAACGGCGTGAGCGGCGCCAGCATGAACCCAACACTGCAAAGGGTGCAGGACGCGGTGGCTCCGAAGATGGCCGGGATGCAGGATGCGATCCACCTGAACCCGAAACTGTTTGCGCGCGTGAAGAAAATCTATGAACAGCGGCAGAAGCTGAATCTGGATGCGGAATCGCTGCGGCTGGTTGAGTACGACTATCAGCAGTTTGTGCTGGCGGGGGCGAAGCTCTCCGATGCCGACAAGGCTGAGCTCAAGAAGCTGAATGAAGAAGAAGCGAACCTGACGACCGCGTTTATCTCGAAGCTGCTGGCTGCAACCAAGGCCGGCGCGTATTCGACCAAAGACAAGGCTGCGTTGGCGGGGTTGAGCGATGCGGATTTGGCCGCTGCCGCCACTACCGCAAAGGACCGCAAGGTGGAGGGCTACGTGCTGCCGTTACAGAACACGACGCAGCAGCCGGAACTGCAATTGCTTACGAATCGAGAGACGCGCAAGGCTCTGTTTGAGAATGCGTGGACGCGCGCCGAACGCGGCGGCGACAACGATACGCGCGCCACGATTGCGCGGCTGGCGCAGTTGCGCGCGCAGAAGGCCAAGCTGCTTGGCTACCCGAACTATGCCGCATGGAAGCTGAGCGACCAGATGGCCAAGACGCCGGAGGCGGCGTTGAAATTCATGGACGCGCTGGTGCCGGCGGCGACTGCGAAGGCCGAGGGCGAGGGGCAGGACATCCAGGCTTTGATTGACTCCCAGAAGGGCGGATTCAAACTGGGGCCCTGGGACTGGAACCTTTATGCCGAGCAGGTGCGCAAGGCGAAGTACGATCTGGACGAGTCAGAGATCAAGCCCTACTTCGAGCTGAACAACGTGCTGCACAACGGCGTGTTTTACGCGGCGGAGAAGCTCTACGGCATTACCTTCAAGCAGCGCACGGACATTCCGGTCTACAACCCCGACATGCAGGTTTACGAGGTGTTCAACGCGGATGGATCGCCGCTGGCGCTGTGGTATTGCGACTACTTCAAGCGCGACAACAAGAACGGCGGCGCGTGGATGGACAGTTTTGTTGGCCAGTCGAAGCTGCTGGGCACGCTGCCGGTGGTCTTTAACGTCGCCAACTTTGCCAAGCCCGCGGCGGGCCAGCCGGCGCTGATCAGCTATAGCGACGTGACGACCATGTTCCACGAGTTCGGCCACGCGCTGCACGGCATGTTCGCCGCCACCACGTACCCGAGCCTGTCTGGAACCGCGGTGCCGCGCGATTTTGTCGAGTTCCCGTCGCAGTTCAACGAGCACTGGGCGAGCGATCCGGCTGTGTTTCCGCACTACGCCAAGCACTACAAGACCGGCGCGCCGATGCCGGCGGAGCTGGCCGCGAAGATCAAGAAGGCGGAAACCTTCAACCAGGGCTACATGCTGACCGAGTTGCTGGCCGCGGCGGAGCTCGATATGCAGTGGCATACGCTGGGCGTCGATGCGCCTCTCAAAGATCCGGACAAGTTTGAAGCCGCTGCGCTCAGCAAGACGAAGCTGGCGTTGAGCACGGTTCCGCCGCGCTACCGGTCGAGCTACTTCCTGCACATCTGGGGCAATGAGTACGGCGCGGGCTACTACGCGTACCTGTGGTGCGAGATGCTGGACGACGACGCTTACCAGTGGTTCGTGGATAACGGCGGGCTGACACGGGCCAACGGCGATCGCTTCAGGCAGATGATTCTTTCGCGCGGCAATACGGAAGACCTGGCCAAGGCCTATGCGGCCTGGATGGGCAGGGAACCAGTGACGGGGCCCATGCTGAAGGCGCGGGGCCTCGAGCCGGAGAGGAAATAATTGCTTGCCGCATCGGCGGCTACGGATGCTGGCGATGCGGGACCCTAGCCGGTGCTCGGGCCGCATCATTTTGCACTTTTGATTCATGCTATCCCAGGTCCCAAACGCGGGACCTGGGGCACCCAAAGTTGGTACAACAACAGGCGGTCAGATACCAGGAGAACGGAAATATGCTGGACTACGAGATTTCCGCGGCCGATGCTGCCGCGCTGCTGAAAGAAAAAGGGGCGAGGCTGATCGACGTGCGTGAGCCGTGGGAGTTTGCAACGGCGCGCATCGAGGGCAGCGTGCCCATGCCGATGGGCGATGTGCCTTCGCGCGCGCACCAGGAACTGGACCCGGAAGAGCGGCTGGTGGTGGTTTGTCATCACGGCATCCGCTCGATGAACGTGACGGTGTGGCTGCGCAACCAGGGCTTTGAACGAGCGCAGTCGGTGCGCGGCGGTATTGATGCGTGGGCGGTTGAGGTGGATCAGAAGGTTGGACGGTACTAGTGTCCTGTCCCTGAAGTTGTTTTGAAAGACAACAGCAGATCCTTCGACTCCCCACCCCCACGCTCCACCCCAAAGAGCAAGAGCGCTCTTTGGGGACCCCGGAAAGCGCTTGGGGCCCCGTTCGCTCAGGATGACAGCCGCAATTATGTTATGAACTTCGGAGACAGGACACCAGCGGGTTTTCCGATTGCACAATTTTGCTGCTGCTGTTGCTGGGCTCATCCCTGCTGCAGTTAGTTGATTCTCATCACGCCGGACGGTTTGTGGAGAGTGGGCGTGCCGGTGGGCGGATATTGTCTGCGTTTGTGGTCGGTGAAGATTTTCTTTTCGAGCGGATCGTGGAGGGAGCGGAAGGCGATGTTCAGTAGCTCGGCGTCGTCGGTGTCTCCACTGAGTTCCCAGATCATGAGGCCGCCGAGGTGCTCGTGCGCGGCGTAGCTTGCCTTGAAGCGGATGGAGATTGGATCTTCAAATGTCCAGAAGGTGCGGCCATCGAAAAGCCAGGGGGCTTGCGAGAGCTCTTCCCGATAGGCGGAGAAGTTGGGAGCAATGCTGCGGATGTGTTGGTACGTGCGGTCCTGCTTGACTGCTTGCCCCTTCTGAAACAGGCCGCCGTTGCCGGTTTCAACGTCTGTCCAACTGTAGCCGTAGAAGGGCAAGCCCATCAGGATTTTTGCAGGGGGCACACCGGCGGCTTCGTAGCTGGCAATGCTTTGTTCGATGGAGTGGGGGTCGTGCGGGTCCAGGGCGAAAAGGGGAGCGAGCAGACCTGTGGTTTGGCTCCAGGGGCCGGCGTAGTCGTAGTTCATGACGCCGACCTGATCGACGAGCGGGGCGATTAGAGCAAAGTCTGTGCCGGACAAGGTCTGCGGCGATTCGTCGACGGCGACCGATAAGAGCAGGCCGGGGTGGACTGACTTCATCTGACGGCGGAATTCCTGGATCAAGGCAAGAAAATTGGGTGCGTCTTCTCCCTGAGGCGACTCCCAGTCAATATCGATTCCGTCGAAGAGGCCGGGCCGGGAGATGCCGCGCGCGAAATGGCCGCGTAAGAAAGTGTCGACACAGGAAGCGACAAAGACCTGGCGGTTTTCAGGGCGCGCGTCCGCGGCAAAGTCGGGGGCCTGGCCTTCGAGCGAGATGAGAATTTTCAGGTGCGGGTAACGGCGCTTGAGTTCCTCGAGTTGGTGAAAATAGCCGCGGAAGCGGGAGGCGCGGTAGTCGGGTTTGCCGTTGACGCTGTTGTGGCGGGTGAAGCGAATGCCGAGATCGGCGTCGGGATCGGCGAGGGAGCAATGGCCGTTGCGCACGGCGCCCTGCGAGTAGTCGATCTGGTCGAGCTTGTTGATAGCGCCGCTGGCGATGAGGGTTTTGACGTAGAACGGTTGCGCGAAACTGAGACCGCCTTGAGGGAAGTATCCGACCAGCAGGGGATGGGGCGGATTGGGGGCTGGGGGCAGGACAGGGGTTTGCGCCGGAGAGGGCATGCACCAGGGCAAAAGAATGGCTGCGACACTCAGGAACCGAAGCCGGATTGCGTGGGGCATCTATTTCTATTTTAGTCCGGCGCTCTTTGGCGGCGGCCTTCCGCATGCATTTAGAGCGGCGAAGGGCCTTGCCGGGCTATACTCTCTTCTGTCTGAATTGGAAGGGAGCATTTCCTATGTCGTCGTCTGCGATTGAATTTGCACGGAAGAACTATCCCCGATTTCTCGATGAGTTGAAGGCGCTGCTGCGCATTCCCTCGATCTCCACTTTGCCCGAGAACACGGGCGATTGTCGTCATGCCGCCGAAGTGCTTGCTTCCGAGCTGAAGCGCATCGGTATGGAGCATGTGCGGCTGATTGAGACCGTGGGCCATCCACTGGTCTATGCCGACTGGCTGCATGCGGCGGGCAAGCCCACGGTGCTGATGTACGGGCACTACGATGTGCAGCCGACCGATCCACTGGATGAATGGCTGACTCAGCCTTTTGAGCCCGCGGAACGGGACGGCAATCTCTACGCACGCGGCTCGGCCGACGACAAGGGCCAGGTGTGGGCGCAGGTAAAGGCGCTGGAGTCGCTGATGGCCGCGACCGGCAAACTTCCTTTGAATGTCCGCGTGCTGCTGGAGGGCGATGAAGAGGTTGGCGGAGAGGGTATTGCGAGCTATGTTGCCTCAAAGCCGCCCGAGTTGAAGTCGGATTTTGCCCTGATCTCCGATACCGAACTATTTGCGCCCGGCCTGCCGACCTTGTGCGTAGGGCTGCGCGGCATGATCTACACCGAGCTTGAGGTCCGCAGCTCGCGCACCGATCTGCACTCGGGCATGTACGGCGGCGCGGCGCCGAATGCGTTCGTCACGCTGGCGCAGATTATCGCCAAGCTGAAGGACGAAAACGAGCACATCCTGATTCCGAGCTTCTACGACGACATTATTCCGCCCAGCCCTGAGGAGCTTGCCGCCTGGAAGAGCCTGCCTTTCGACGAGGAACACTACCGCAAGACCGAGGTTGGCTCGAAGGCACTGGTGGGCGAGAAGGGCTACAGCGTGATGGAGCGCACCTGGGCGAGACCCACGCTCGACGTGCACGGCATCCCTGGAGGCTTTACCGGCGCCGGCGCGAAGACGGTGATTCCGGCCAAGGCGACGGCCAAGGTCTCCATGCGCCTGGTTCCCGGCATGACGCCGGCCAAGTCTTTCGCGCTCTACAAGAGCTACGTGGAGAAGATTGCGCCGGCGGGCGTCGATGTCGAAGTGCGGCTGATTTCCGCCGGCGACCCCAGCCTGATACGCGTCGACAACCCCTATATCAAAGCGGCCACTAGGGCTCTGCATGAGGTCTGGGGTAAGGACACGGTGTTTATCCGTTCGGGCGGCTCTATTCCTATCGTTGGCGACTTCGACCGACACCTTGGGGCACCCAGCGTGATGATGGGTTTCGGGTTGCCCGACGACAATATCCACGCGCCCAATGAGAAGTTTCACCTGAAGAACTTCTCGCTGGGGATCGAGTCGGTGATCCGTTTCCTGGAGGAGGCGGCCAACTGAGACCCGCGGAGCCCATGCGCGCGGAGGACGCCGCCGGATTTGTGCTGGCCGGGGGACGGTCGAGCCGCATGGGCACCGACAAGGCTTTGGTCGCGTTTCGCGGGCAACCGCTGGTGGCTCATGCGCTGGGAATTTTGAAGGGGGCGGGGTTGGCTGCGTCGATTGCCGGGGCCGGCACTGCTCTTGAGGGCTTTGCGCCGGTGGTCCGGGATGCTGAACCGGGTCTGGGGCCGCTGGGTGGCATCTGCGCGGCGCTGGCGTCCACCGAGGCGCGCTCGGCGGTTTTTGTGCCAGTGGATCAGCCTCTGCTGCCGGTGGCGCTTGTTCAATACTTGTTCAACATTGCACGTATTTCCAACAATGCCGTGACTCTGACTTCAGTTACCGGGTTCACCCAGACATTTCCTGCTGTTTTAGACCGGGCCGTTCTGCCGACGCTGCTCTGCGAGCTTCATGCCGGGCGGCGGGGGTGCTTTGCGGCCTTTCAGGCGGCTGCGGCGAGCCTGGGCCAGACGGTCAGCGTAGTTGCAGCCGAGTCGCTTGTCCAGGCCGGGCAGGTTGTGCATCCGGAGGGGCTGCCGGCGGACCGCTGGTTCTTGAACATCAATTCGGCAGACGATTTGCGGAGCGCCACCGGGACCATGGGAGAGGGCTTTTCGCGTAAGCTGAATTTGTAGCCTGCATTTGCCGCCATGTCCGATTCCGCATTCAATCCAGAGTTGCCGCAGGACTTTGTCGAAGCCTTCAATAATGGCGGGCTGGGTGGCGTGCCTGCGGAGACGCCGGCCCAGGAACCCGGCACCCCGACGGACGGGCCTTTCATCTCGTTTAGCCATGTGAGCATCTCCTTCGATGGCCGCCCGGTTCTGGAGGATGTCAGCTTCAATGTAGAGCGGGGCCGGACGCTTTGCATTCTGGGCCGCAGCGGCGTGGGCAAGTCAGTCGCGCTACGCCTGCTGATGGGATTCCTAAAGCCCGATTCAGGCTCGATTCGCGTTGAGGACCAGGAAATTGTGGGTCTGAGCGAAGCGGGAATGAGCGCGATCCGCAAGCGCGTGACCATGGTCTTCCAGAACGGTGCTCTGTTTGACTCGATGAGCGTGCGGGAGAACGTCGCTTTTCCCCTGCGCGAGCGCGGCGGGCTAGATGAGGAGCAGGTGATTCAGATTGTGGAGCGGTTGATCGGCATGGTGGGCGCGGAGGATGTGGCGGATGCGTTGCCGGCGAGTCTTTCGACCGGCCGCAAGCGAGCCGTCGCCATTGCCCGCGCCTTGGCGGCGCAGCCCGACGTGGTGCTCTACGACGAGCCGACGACGATGGTGGATCCGATTATCGCGCGGCTGCTGGGCAACCTGATCCAGAGGCTTAAGCAGCAGTTGGGATTTACCAGCATTGTGGTTACGCACGACATGCGATTTGCGGAACGGCTGGCGGATACTGTGCTGTTTCTGCATCAGGGGCGGGCAACTTATTTTGGGCCATTGAGCGGCTTCCTGGCGTCGCCGGACCCGAATATCCAACAGTTTTTGACGCTTGATGACTATCGGCTACCCATCGCATGAGCAGGGCATAGAACCATAACTACGGCTGTGACGATCTCTGTTGCGGATCGTTGGCTTTGTCTTTGCCGGTGCCGGACGCGGAAGCTTGAAGCCGCCTCTGCCTTTACACTGGAATTGTGAAGATAGCACTTGCCCAGATCGACCCAACAGTTGGAGATTTCACCGGAAACCTGGAAAAGATAGTTGCCGCCAGCGGCCGCGCTGCTGCCCTGGGCGCTCGCCTCACGGTGTTTTCAGAGCTGGCCATTTGCGGTTATCCGCCGGCAGACTTTCTGGAGAAGCCGAGCTTTCTGGTGCGTTGCCGCTCGGCTGTGGATGAACTGGCCGTGGCTACCAAAGGGCTGTCTACCGCAGTGCTGGCCGGGGTGGCGCTGCCGGCCACGGGCGACACCGGCAAGCCGGCCGTGAATGCGGCTGTGCTGCTGGATCGCGGGCAACTGCTGCTGGAGCAGCACAAGCGGCTGCTGCCGTTTTACGACGTCTTCGACGAGCAGCGCTACTTTGCGGCGGCGCGGTCGCAGCAGGTGGTGGAACTGGACGGGGTGCGGCTGGCGATTACGATTTGCGAAGACGCGTGGAACGACAAGAACTTTTGGCCGCGCCGGCTCTACACCGTGGACCCCATGGAAGAGCTGATGCGCCAGCATCCGGCGCTGCACATCAACCTTTCGTCGTCGCCGTTCTGGCACTCGAAGCGGGCCGTACGGCGCGAGATGCTGGCGGCGATTGCGCGGCGCGACGGCGTGCCTGTGCTGATGTCGAACCAGGTGGGCGGCAACGACAGCCTGATCTTCGACGGCTCTTCGCTGGCCCTCAACGCGCGTGGGGAAGTGATTGCCCAGGCGGCTTCGTTCGAGGAAGACCTGGTGGTGTTCGATCCTTTTGAGGCGCGGCCTGTTGCGGCAGCCGCAGAGGACGATACCGAGGCAGCGTATCGCGCGCTGGTGCTGGGGACGCGCGATTACGTGCGCAAATGCGGCTTTCAGAAGGCGCTGGTGGGTCTGAGCGGCGGCATCGATTCGGCGCTGGTGGCGGCCATCGCCAAAGACGCGCTGGGCGCGGAGAACGTGATTGCGGTCGGGATGCCGAGCCCCTATTCGTCGGCCGGGTCCATTGACGACAGCCGGCAGTTGGCCGCGAACCTCGGCATACGGTTTGAAGTGATTGGCATCAGCGGCCTGTTCGCGGAGTATACGCATACGCTGGAGCCGCTGTTTGCCGGGACGAAGGCGGACACGACAGAGGAAAACATTCAGTCAAGGATTCGCGGGGCGCTGCTGATGGCGCTCTCGAACAAGTTCTCCGCACTGGTGCTCACGACGGGCAATAAGTCTGAGATGGCGGTGGGCTATTGCACGCTCTACGGCGACATGGTGGGCGCGCTGGCGGTGATTGGCGATCTGGTGAAGACGCGGGTTTATGCGGTATGCCACTGGCTCAATCGCGATGGGGAAGTGATTCCGGCGGCGATTCTGGAAAAGCCTCCCTCTGCGGAACTGCGCCCGGACCAGAAGGATACCGATTCGCTGCCGCCTTACGAGGTGTTGGATCCGATTCTGGAAGCGTATGTGGAACGCTATGAAACGCCGGAGCGGATTGCGGCGGCAAACCGATTTCCGCTGGCGCTCGTCCAACAGGTGGTGCGCCTGGTGGAGCGCTCCGAGTACAAGCGCCAGCAGGCAGCGCCGGTCCTGAAGGTTACGCCGAAGTCGTTCGGCATGGGGCGTAGATTTCCTATCGCTGTTAAAGTGCAAGTGTAAGCTGCCAGAGTTGGGGTATAAGCTAGATTGTGGGTACATTCCCGCGAAATAAGGAGAAACCGCTTGATCCGTCCGTCCGTCCGTATTGCCAGCGCAGCCGTGCTGGCCGCATTGTCCCTGTGCCTGATTCAGGCATCCGCGCAGACCCAGGTTCCGGCTGCGCCCGCGCAGGAAGTGGCCACTCCGGCTCCTGCCGCCGCGCCCGTGTTTCCCAAGCCTGAGCCTCAGAACTTTACCGCATCGTTGCCGACCAAGGAAACCATCAATGCGTTCCTGACGGCAAGCTGGGGCTACGAAGAAGGCCGTATCTGGCAGGTGCAGGCCATCCTGAAGACTCCGATCGACGGCGTCAGCAAGGTGGTGATTTTTGTCGGCGACAAGACTGGCAAAGAGAAGCCATCGGCGCTTCAGTTCTTCGCCATGGCCGATGGCAAACATATTATTGCCGGCGACCAGATTGTCGCCTTCGGGGCAAACCCGTATGCCGATTTCCGCGCCCAACTGCAGGCGCAGGCCAACGGGCCCTATCGCGGTGCGGCGTCGAAGGATCTGGAACTGGTCGAGTTCGCGGATTTCCAGTGCCCCCATTGCAAGGAGGCGCAGGCCAACATGGACAAGCTGGCGGTGGATTTTCCCAAGGCCCGCATCATCTTTGAGAACGACCCGATTGCCTCGATTCATCCGGAGTCTGTGACCGCCGCAGCTTATGGCGTTTGCGTGGCGAACCTGGGCGGCAGCACGGCGTTCTTCCAGTTTGCCGCGACGGCGTTCGAGGGCCAGGACGGCCTGGCGACCGCCGACGGCGCCACCCTGACCCTGAACAGCGCGGTGACCAAGGCGGGTCTTGATCCGGCCAAGGTTGCTGCCTGCGCCGGCACACCACAGACCAAGGCGGCCGTGGATGCCTCCGTGAAGCTGGCTGGCGATCTCGGCATCAACCAGGTGCCTACGCTGGTGATTAATGGGCGCCAGGTTCCGGCCAACGCGCCTTACGAGACACTGAAGAAGATCGTGGCGTTTCAGGCGAAGATGGACGGGGTAACGCTTTAAGACTCTCGAATGTGCACTGTGCCCCACGCTTGCGGCTTGTTTTGGCCGTTACAGCGGTTTCGATTCTGCTCTTTACAGAAACGTAGACGCCAAGGGTCATTTTTCTCAAGAAAATGACCCCTCGCATGATCTTCAAATGGCAGCACTTGAATCGAAACCGCTCTAGCGTGGGGTTTTCATTTGCATACGCTGCTGCGCCTGCCCACAGGCATCTTCTACGCGCAGGGAGTCAAAGCAAATGTGCTCTTCTTTGACCGCCGCGTAGCCAGCGAGAAGCCCTGGACCAAGAAGCTCTGGATCTACGACTTCCGAACCAACGAGCATTTCACTCTGAAGACGAATCCGCTACGCCGCGAAAATCTCGATGAATTCGTTGCCTGCTACCACGCCGAAAATCGCCACAAGCGCAAGGAGACCGACCGCTTCCACGCCTTCGCCTACGACGATTTGGTCAAGCGGGACAAAGCCAGCCTCGACCTCTTCTGGCTAAAGGACGACAGCCTGGAAGACGCCGCCAACTTCCCCGCCCCCGACGTAATCGCCGCCGAAATCGTCGAAGACCTGCAAGCAGCTCTCGAAGAGTTCGCGTTGATTGCCGAAGACCTGCGCAAGGGTTCCAAGACGCCGTTGCGGGCATCAAGCCCTACCGCGGCGGGAACGACCTTCTCTTCGGACTGCACAAACTCGATTTGGCGGACAAACATCAGTTGCTCATCACGCCCGTCATCTGTGTCGGGAAGATCGGCATGAACGTATCGGCCGAATACGTCGAACGAGAGTTCAAGGGATTCATCCGCTTTTCCGATCCGAACGCCATTCCACCACAAACCATCTGGTTCGACGCCCCTCACCGGCCTGATTTTCCGCTTGCCCTTAAGCAGGGTGCACCAATCCTTTCCGTAGCCGGCGACCGCCAAACCCGCAAAGATGTCACAGTGATATTCGACATCGGGCTAGCGGAGCCCGACATCTTCCGAAACCGAGCAGCGTCCGCCACGCTGAATGAGATCGCTAATGAGGTAGAAAGGGTCTTGAACTTGCTGGTGGAAACTTTCTGAGGAGGCGGAAGCGAGCGAATCAGACGCTCTACACAATCAGGCAGTCCAACAGCTCCTCATGGCCTGAGAGCAAACGGGAGGGCTTTACAATTCCTGATCCCAAGCCGAAAGCCTCACAGACCGCAGTCACACTGCTCGGAAACGGTTCGGTAGCGTAAGGAGACACGTGGACTTGAGAAGACTGGCGCAGAGGAAACCGCTGTGCAGATTTGACCAGACCTGCGTGGGGACGCGGGGTACTCTTGTCGGCGTTGTGCCAAAGCTCTTCCTCCGCCCATGATAAGTCGACTCTCATTGCAGGGCAGGCACGAAAGAACAAGGAGGTTTTTCTCATGCAACTGTTCCGCACTGCGCGTTGGCTTTTGCTGGCACTGCTTATCTCTGTCATTCCCGCTTCTTCGCACGCACAAATCGTCATAAGTGTGGGTTTCGCTCCGCCCGAGCTGCCCGTTTATGAGCAGCCCTTCTGTCCTCAGCCCAACTTGATGTGGGTTCCAGGCTACTGGGCCTACGGCGAGGGAGACTACTACTGGGTTCCCGGCGCTTGGGTTCCGGCTCCCTATGAAGGAGCTCTGTGGACGCCCTACTACTGGGACTGGTACCGCGGCAGATACAGGTTCCATCGGGGCTACTGGGGCCGCCACGTCGGCTACTACGGCGGCGTGAACTACGGCTTTGGGTACGGGGGCATTGGTTTCACGGGCGGAGAATGGCGCGGCCGCGAGTTTGCTTACAACACCGCGGTCATGCGCGTGAATCAGAGCGTCGTTCGCACTACTTACAACGACCCGGCGATTGTGCAGAGAAACACGATCGCCAACCGCAGCCGCATTTCCTATAACGGCGGCCCGGGCGGAATTCAGCACGCTGCCACCCCAGAGGACCGGGTTGCCGAGCGCGATCAGCATGCGGCTCCGACCAGGCTCCAGGCGCAACACGAGGGGACCGCAAAGGCCGACAGAACATCGTTTGCCAAGGCGAACGGCGGACACCCGCAGAACGCGGTTGCAGCCAAGCCACTGGGCGAGGAGAAGCACGCTGCGCCGACTGGGGCGAAGACAGAAGCCAGGCCAGAGGTAAGGACCGCGCCGAAGGCTGAGCCCCAATCGCATGCTGCTCCTGCGAAACGCGCTGCGCCACAGCAACACGCCGCACCGCAGCAACACGCTGCACCGCAGCAACACGCTGCACCCCAGCAACACGCTGCACCCCAGCAACACGCTGCGCCACAGCAACACGCCGCACCCCAGCAACACGCTGCACCGCAGCAACACGCTGCACCCCAGCAACACGCTGCACCCCAGCAACACGCTGCGCCCCAGCAACACGCTGCGCCACAGCAACACGCCGCACCGCAG